>ENA-OQCX01000627-OQCX01000627.1-human-gut-metagenome-genome-assembly--contig:-NODE-627-length-18125-cov-1.971775_pt1 | contig 18125 bp, 25 predicted proteins | sample MGYA00242762_ERZ504587 | MGnify/ENA primary metagenome ERZ504587 (study PRJEB26092, sample SAMD00036337) | human gut metagenome | host: Homo sapiens | study: EMG produced TPA metagenomics assembly of... | reverse complement strand
CGGCGATGACGGCTGACAGGTATCGTTATCACCAAAAGATTCCAAGTTTCTCAAGCTCATAGCTGGAAATGGAGTCATTTCGTTTACGACGGAATTGCCCCGACATTCAGAAGTTCCTCAAATGTATTTCTGGCATTGTGACGGTTCAGATTGTTGACCATAGTATTCTTGGTCATCAGGATCTGTGCCGCAACCTGATTGTACTCCGCAAAAAGTTTCTGATAGATCATCATAAGCTTTGCCTGTCCTACTGCGGAACATGCCTGCTTCTTCTTAAGTTCAGCCGGTTTCTCATGAAGTCCGAGAGCGGAAGCACCTACCGCAACAGCACCGGAAGTTACCAGTACCACATCCTTGCCCTGATTGTGAAGGTCGCTCAATTCACGTACCAGCACTTCCAGTTTACGCAGGTTCAGTTTATTGGTTTCTTTGTGGATCAGAGAGGAAGAACCTACCTTTACCACAATACGCTTTTTGTCTTTTAACATCTCACGGTAATTCATCGTTATGTCTCTCCAAGTATATTTTATTGCCGTTTCCCGGCAGAGCATTTATTGTTTATCTGGTGATTCCAAGATCATCGAGGGCTTTGGCCTGCTTTTTCTCCATGACAGCAGCTTCTTCCGGAGTCATATGGTCGTATCCGAGAAGATGAAGCATGCTGTGTGCAAACAGGAAGCTGAACTCGCGCTCAATGCTGTGACCGTATTCCTGTGCCTGGGAATAAACTCTGTCTACGGAGATCATCACATCTCCAAGAAGCAGTTCATCGGTATCCAGGTCAAAATATTCGTCCTTCTCATCGATCACAGAATAGTCTGCCGGTTTCTCAAACGGGATCATCGGGAAAGAAAGCACGTCTGTCGGTGCATCGATCAGACGAAATTCCGCATTTACCTTGCGGATCTCTTCGTTGTCTGTGATGACCAGGTTTACGCTGATCTCATACGGGCATTCCTCCAGTTCCAGGATATGGGATGCTACTTTCTCGGCGAGTTTCTCATAAGGGATCTCTAATTTGCGTTCGGTTTCATACTCGATCTGAATGGTCATTTCTTCTTCTCCTCACTGCGGCGTGTGGTGCGTCTTGCCGGCTTCTGTTTCTTCTCATAGTCATCGTAAGCCTGTACGATCTGCTGTACCAGTGGATGACGCACGACATCCTTGCTGGTAAGCTGGCAGAATCCGATATCATCAATCTTCTTAAGGACTTTGGCAGCGACATCAAGTCCGGATACCGCGTCTCTCGGAAGATCCTTCTGGGAAGCGTCACCGGTCACAACTACCTTGGAGCCAAAGCCGATACGTGTCAGGAACATCTTCATCTGCGCCGGTGTCGTATTCTGTGCCTCATCCAGAATGATAAACGCATTATCAAGGGTACGTCCTCGCATGTAAGCAAGCGGGGCAACCTCGATCAGCCCGCGCTCCATATTCTTGGCAAAGCTGTCTGCTCCCATGATCTGATACAGAGCATCATAAAGCGGGCGGAGATACGGGTCTACCTTGCTCTGAAGGTCTCCCGGGAGAAAACCAAGTTTCTCTCCGGCCTCAATCGCCGGTCTGGTAAGGATGATACGGCTGACTTCCTCATTGCGGAATGCAGTCACCGCCATCGCCATTGCCAGATAAGTCTTACCGGTTCCTGCCGGTCCGATGCCGAATACGATCATTTTTTTGCGGATCTGCTCTACATATTCCTTCTGTCCAAGAGTCTTGGGCTTGATGGGGCGTCCCTGTATCGTGTTGCAGATAAAATCCTTATCTATCTCTGTAAGTACCTGATTTCGCTCTTCCATGCAAGTGACAGTGCATAGGTCACATTCTGCCGGGTAATGGTATTTCCCTTGCCTGCAAGTGTTACCAGTTCTTCTATCAGCTTCTTCGCCTGAGTTGCGCTTCCGTCTGTACCCAGGATCTTTAAACTGCCGTCTCTGGATATCAGTGTTACATTCAGGGTGCGCTCGATCAGCTTGAGATGCTCGTCAAACTGGCCGAACACATTTCCCTCCAGATCTGCGGGGACCTGAGTGTGTAACTCAATAATGCTGTTAGTCATTCTCTGTTGTCCTTTCTTCGGGCTGCTCCTGTATTTCTACGGGGACCTCCCTTCCGGTTTTTTCTATGATTTCCAAAGACCCTTTGCTGATGCAGGTCTTATGGTCAACCTCTATTTTAACATTATTTGCAGATATTTGAAGCCCTTTTTCCATTAATTTTTTCTCATAAGCCTGTAAAATCTCCCATGATACGATCTTTGCCTCTTTTTCTGTGCGTTTTTTTGCGGTTTTACGATATTCTTTTCTGACGATTTTCCCATAAGATGCAGGAAGAAAAGTTCTCTGTTACCTGCCAGGATGATATTCAACAGATTGTTGCCATCCGTTTTCTTTCTTTCCCCCGAAGTAAAGATCCAGTTTCCCAGCCGGACACAGCCGCCCTTTTTTTCTGTTCCTGCAAAAATTTCTTCCTGATACTCCATCGGAACTTCGTGATAATACGCCAGTTTGTACTGGATATAGACATCCGCATCTGCTTTTACATATTGATATTGATAAACTTCCTGACTGTCATTCTTCAGTTCCAGCACACCAGAGACCAGAATATCCCCTTTTTTGCAGGTATCGCCCGGATGAAGCAGCGGGACTCCTGCACGGGTGACCATTTTTACGATCGTTCCGTCCTTCTCTGCTGCCAGGCTGCTGGCAGTCTGCTCCTTTGGCATATCATCTCCTGTAAAAATCCCCTCCTGCACTTCAAGGGTCAGCCTGGTTCCCTCCAGTTTTGCAGAAACCCAGGTGATTTCCGGATATTTTTCCCGGACTGCCGCGGCAATCTCACTACAGTTTATCTTTTTTCTTGAAATCCCATGTGTAATACCCTGATCGGCCAGAAACTCCAGGATCTCGCCTGTACTGCATTGTCTGTTACCCTCGATCCGAATATTCCAGATATGTCCTGATAAAAATATAAGAAGTCCAATGCACAACAAAATCCCAAGAAAAAATGCCTTTCTTTTTTTACTTCGATAAAAAAGAAAGGGCAGTCCATGTTTTTCAACAATATGTATCCTGACACCTGTCTTCCGACAGAGCGGACCAAGAAGAAAAAAATCTTTCACAGCGAGAATCCCTGTCAGAGCTCCATCAGGATGACAGCAAAGATTTCGGATGCAGATTTTTCTTCCCCGGCAGAGGTTCAGAAAACGCTCCGTCTGTTCTCCCCGGACCTGAATCTTTATGCAACCCTTCCAAAAGCAGATCAGCTTTTCCATAAACACCTCTATCGTTCCAGGATTATTTCTGACAGAATCCCCTCTATCTGCATCTCTTCCGGTGTATACCACAGGATTTTCAAGCCTTTCCCATGGATCACCAGTTTGCCGGAAAATGTCAGGATGATCAGTTCCTGCGGCTCATAACGAAGGATACTTCTGTAATTTCCTATCTGTATCTGGCTCTTGCCGGTAACCGTAAAAACCGATTCTTTTAAAGCCAGATCCCGTGGGATCTCCAGTGCCTCCACCAGGTTTTCCCTCCATTGCTCTTTCTTTTTCATAGAAAAATCTCCGGCTTTTCTTTTAAATATATGCCGGAGATTTTATTTAGACTTTTTATGAAGTTTTATTTTGGTTCACGGAACAGTACCATAGAAAACCACAGGATCGTATTTCCGCCAAGATATATTCCATTACCTCACGCTCTACGATCTCACTGACTACAACACCGTGGCTTTCAAGACAGGGGTGCATCCTCTCCGGATGTCTGCATGGCTCGCCCTTAAGATAAGCGCATTCCTTACAGATATCACAGGATTCTGTCGAAAGGGTAAAGGTATCAAATCCCTCACCTTTAAGATATTCTGCCACAGCGGTCGTAAGTTCTTCATGTGCATCTCTGGTAGAAAGCATTTCCTCCATATTCATAATGTCAGAAACCTCTGCTACGCTGGAAAAAAAGACAGCACGGTCATAACTGTGGATCCTGTCCTCACATTCCTTAAGGGTTCCAACCGCCGGTGGACAGGCCCAGGTCGTTCCGTAACGTTCGCATTCCTGCTGACAGACGATCCGCACCCGTTCTGCCACTGACAAAGCCTTCGCGTCCAGAAGACGGTATTCATAGATCGGATAGTCCGATATAAATTTCTCAAATTTCGTTGTATTTAACTCAGCCGCCATTGGACAGCCTCCCTCTTCCTTAGTCCAGAATGATCAGTGCCATGAAAACAAGATCTTCATCGCCGCTGTTTGTAAGGCATGTCCCTGGCCGTCCGGTGTAAAGGTCACATCTCCGGCACTTACCATGCGGAGTGTTCCATTGTCGCTGTAGATTCCCTTTCCGGAAAGGATATAATAGGTCTCACTCTCATTGTGATGCTCATGGTATCCAAGAGAACATCCCGGCTCCAGAGTCACCTCTGCATATAGTCTGCATTTGCCATTTAACTGTTTTTCGTCCAGAAGGCGCTTGATCAGTGCATGTCCCTGGCCGCCTGCCATATTTTCTACACGTTCTGTTGTCATCTTTGTTTCCTCCTTTTCTTGTAAAAAATTATTTATGATAAGGCTCATGGTTCAGAATCCGGTATCCCCGGTAGATCTGCTCCAAAAGGATCATCTGCATCAACTGATGAGGGAAAGTCATCCTGGAAAAGCTCAGTTTAAAATCAGCACGGTCAAGGACTTTATCTCCAAGACCCAGAGAACCGCCGATCACAAACGCGATCGAACTCTTTCCCTCTACTCCAAGCTGTCCGATCTTCTGTGACAGCTGTACAGAATCCAGCATTTTGCCGTCGATCGCAAGCGCGATCACATAGTCATTGTCACGGATGTGCTTCATCAGACGCTCTGCCTCTGTCGCCTTGATCTGTTCGTTCAATGCATCAGAAGCCTTATCCGGTGTCTTCTCATCCGGAACCTGGCAGAATGTCAGTTTGCAGTAACGGCTTAAACGCTTTGCATACTCAGCAATGCCGTCATTCAGATATTTTTCTTTGATCTTACCAACTGTTAAAATACGGATTTCCATTATACGTTATGTTCCTCTATATAAGTTTCAAATTCTTCCATGGACATCAGGACCTTACGTGGCTTCGTGCCTTCCTCCGGACCGACCACGCCGGCATCAGAAAGCTGGTCCATGATCCTTGCTGCCCTGTTAAAGCCGATCTTGAACATTCTCTGCAACATACCGATCGAAGCTCTTTCTTTCTCAATGATGAATTTGCCTGCATCCACAAAGTAGATATCATTCTCATCATTCCACCGGAAGAACCGCCTGAGAGGCTGATCGTATTTACCTGCTGCTCGATCTGCGGATTATATGTCACCTTCGGATTCTTATCCGCAAGGAATTCCACAATGCTGCTGACTTCCTCATCGGAGACAAAAGCCCCCTGCAGTCTGGCCGGTTTCTGATATCCCTGCGGATAAAACAGCATATCACCTTTTCCGAGCAGCTTCTCTGCACCGTTCATATCGAGGATCGTTCGTGAATCGACGCCAGAGGAAACAGAGAATGCAATCCTCGACGGCATATTCGCCTTGATCAGTCCTGTGATGACATTGACAGACGGTCTCTGCGTCGCAATGATCAGATGGATGCCTGCTGCACGTGCAAGCTGTGCCAGACGGCAGATCGCATCCTCTACCTCTCCCGGTGCGACCATCATAAGGTCCGCAAGCTCGTCTACGATGATCACGATCTGCGGCATCGGTTTCTGCGGGGTTCCACCTCCGGAACTGCCATGTTACTGATCTTGCGGTTATATTCACCCAGATTTCGAACGCCGTACTCAGCAAAAGTATTATAACGACTCATCATCTCGGACACTGCCCAGTTGAGTGCTCCTGCAGCTTTCTTTGGGTCTGTGACGACCGGGATGAACAGATGCGGGATGCCATTATAGACACTTAACTCAACCACCTTCGGGTCGATCATGATAAGCTTGACTTCCTCCGGCGATGCTTTGTACAGAATACTGATGATCAGTGTATTGATACATACAGATTTACCGGAACCGGTCGCACCTGCGATCAGAAGGTGCGGCATCTTGGCAATATCTGTGACTACCGGTTTGCCCGCAATATCCTTACCTACAGCAAAGGACAGTTTGGATTTCGCCCCCTGAAATTCCTGGGACTGCAGGATTTCCCGGAGCATGACCGCATGATTTTCCTTATTAGGGACCTCGATCCCTACAGCAGCCTTGCCCGGGATCGGAGCCTCGATACGGATATCCGGAGTCGCAAGATTCAGTTTGATATCATCTGCGAGATTGACGATCTTGCTTACCTTGACTCCCATCTCCGGCTGTAATTCATAACGGGTTACGGTAGGACGCAGCTCACATTTGTGATTGTGACATTCACGCCAAAGTTGTGCAGGGTTTCCTGTAGTTTCTTAGCTGTCTTGCGAAGATGTGCATCAGAGTCTCCCTGCGATTTGCCATCTCCACGTTTCAGAAGTTTCAGCGGTGGATAATGGTATTCCTTTGGAACTTCTGAAGGTGCGGAAGTAATTTCTTTCTGAATATTGGTAATATCACTCTGGATTTCCTGCTCAGAAGATTTCGGATTCTTTTTCTGAGATGTCGTAGATTCTGCGGCCGGCTGTTCTGCTGTCTGCACCTCTGCCGTATGTTCCGGCTGAACCTCTCTCTTAAGCTGTTCCTGCCAGTCAGCTCCCTGATATGCGTCCTCTTCTTCATCTGGCATTTCTTCTACCGGTTCGCTCTGAATCTCCGGTATTATGGTTTCTGGAATTTCTTCTTCTGGTTCATCCTGATATGCAGCAGGAATTTCTTCTTTCTCCATCGGTGCTTCCTGTCTGGAAAAATCCGGAAAAGCAGGAGCTGAATTCTCATCCTCAGAATCTCTGACTGCTTCTGCTCTCTGAATCCTGAATTCCAGCTGTCCCTGACTGCTTTCCTCCGTCTTGACAGATTCCTGCGGAAGTGGCATCTCCTCTGCCGGAAGCGGTGTCAGTTCCGGCTTCGCAGGCGGTGTCAGTTTGGTTCCCTCAAGAAATTCATGTTTCCTTGATTTCTGTTCAGGCTCGTCCTCATCATCTGCTTCTTCTGTAAGTGCTTCCTTCAGAGCTTTCATACGCTCTGCCTTTCTCTGTTCCCTGCGTAGTTTCCTTTCCTGCTGGCGGAGTTCTCTCCTGAGATCTCTTTCCGGCTGTCCTTCCATATAACGCTCGTGACCGCCTCTTGCCAGCTCACAGATCCCGTCCCAGACGCGAAAGATAAATCCGAAGAAAGATTTCTGCGTAACCAGGATCATCGTAATTAACAATACAAGCAGAATAATCACACATCCGCCAACCACACCAAATGCGGAAGTGGTTGAAATACAGATCGCGCCTCCGATCACACCGCCTCCCGTATGGTATTCGGACGAAATTCTGTAATATTCCGAAAAGGTAGTGTCTGCCATATATCCCTCTGTCAGAAGCTGGATCAGACCGCACAGGAAGATCCAGAATATAATTCCTGCCAGAACTTTCTTATATGCAAGCAGATTTTTCCTGTTGGATATAAGAAATACTGCACATCCAAAAAGCAAAACCGGAAAAAGATATGCCAGAAGCCCCATAATTCCAAAAGATGCCTTACTGATACTGCCTCCAACAGTTCCTCCCATCCCAAGAATTGCTGATGATCAGAATCACTGAAGCCGCAAAGAAAATCCAGAGAATAATCTCTGTCTGGAATCCACTGGTAACTCCCTGCTTCTTTGTAGTCGTTTTCTTTGCAGCTGCTTTCTTTCCGGCGGTTTTTCTCCTGGAAGTGGCTTGGTGGTTCCTCTTCTGTTACTTTGTTTCTTTGCTGCCATTTCGGGCACCCTCCTACTATTTCAACTCACAGCTATAGCTTCACGAAGTCTGAAGCCCCGGCTGCCTAAAGCATATAATGTTACTGTTCACTCCGTTCACAGTAACTTGGTCAAAATGCATTCCAAATCACCTTCGGTGATGGCATTTTGCCCTGTATGTCTCGGGATTTGCATATTCATGGCAAAACACCTCGCGGAATATTACCTGCTAACAATAACCTCTTATGTACATTTTGTGTTTTATTTCTAAACTTTTTCCATATTATATTGACAAGTTGAAAAAAGAACGCATAATGGGAGGTATTATATTATTTATTAAGTAAGGGAGATTATCTTATGAAAAAAAGAAACATTTTGCTTTTTTCAGCAATCGCTGCCGCATCGATTACCATGGCGGGCTGTGGTTTTTCCGCAGAAGATCCTGCTGACAGCCAGGCTGTATCCATAACACCAGAAGCAGAAGTCACCGCTACACCAGCTCCTACAGCCACTCCTGCTCCTACCGCTACACCGGCCCCGACCGTAACTCCTGCCGCTTCCGCTGATGGCGCTGCTGCAGGCACAACAGCTGCAAACGGAACTACAACCGATGGAACTACTTCTGACGGATCGGCTTCTGCAGACGGCACTTCCTCTGATGCATCTGCCGGTACTGACTCAGGCTCTGATACAGGCGCTTCCAGTACAAGTACTTCTTCAGGAGATGCTTCTTCCTCTGTAGGAAATTCTTTCACTTCCTTCATGGATGCATTACGGTACACCGATCGAGTATGAGCCGGCATATGATGCAAACGGCAACGAAGTAGGTGGTGTTTATTCCTACAGCGACTTCTCCGTTACAACAGACTTCACTTCTGGAAGCGAAGTTGTGACAGCAGTTGATTATTATTGATTTTAACCTCAAAAGAATCCCTCTCTCATCACTGAGTGGGGATTCTTTTTCTTTGCTCTTTCGTATTCTTTCAGTTTCTTTCAGAGCTTTCTCGCCCTGCGGATACAAAATGATAATATTAAAGATCGTCATCAGTCCGATTCCGACATCACCCAGATCCCACACAAATGTGTAAGCTGCAAGGCCGCCGATAAACAACATCACAAGCGCCAGTACTTTGTATGCAGTCTGTGAAGCCCAGTTATCTCCGAAAAGATATGCAACATTGCATCTCGCATAAAAAAGGATGCCCAGAAACGTCGAAAAACTGAATAAAAACAGCGTCGCCGCAATAAAGATCACACCAAAACGGCCAAGATGATGTTCCATTGCTGTCTGCAGAAGATCCATTCCGGAAAGTCCTGTAACTTTTTCTTCCGGCGCAAGCAGCATGATAAATGCTGTACAGCTGCAGATCACGATCGTATCCACAAATACCCCGAGCGCCTGTACCAATCCGGCTTTGACCGGCTGGTCACATTCTGCCGCTGCTGCCGCACACGGAGCAGATCCGGAACCTGCTTCATTCGAAAACAGTCCACGTTTGATTCCATTCATTAGACTGCGCCAAAACCGCCGGCTGCTGCCTGTCGGAATCCAAATGCTTCCTCAAAAATTCTTGCAAAAACACCCGGCAAACTTCCAAGATTCATCACAATGATCAGAATCGTGATTGCAAAATAGCATACCGCCATGACCGGCACTACCATATCCAGGATCTTAACTGTCGCATCTTTACGAAGCACTATCACAGCAGCCACAGCAACAAGTACTACCGTCATATAGATCGGCGGAATGGAAAATGCATTTTTAAATGAAGAAACAACAGAATTGCTGATCACTTGACTGATACCGCACCAGCAGATCAGACCGGAGATTGCAAACAACACAGAAATCACCACTTTGTTTCTCTTTTTCTTTTGTTTTTCTTCTACATATGCATGAATATAATACGCCGGACCGCCGCGGTAACCACCGTACAGTGGGTCTTTTTCTTTGTATAGCTGTGCCAGCGTCGCTTCAATAAAAGCTGTCGACGAACCGATAATTGCCGTCACCCACATCCAGAAAACCGCACCGGCGCCGCCTGCCGAAATTGCCGCAACAACACCGACCAGATTTCCCATACCGACACGAGTTGCCGTCGAAACGATCAGTGTCTGAAATGAAGACAGACTGTTTTTTTCTTGTTTCTTCTCAACCAGTGCCTGCACCATATCCGGGAACAGGCGAATCGGCAGAAAACGCGTCCGAACCGTAAAATAAATTCCTGTAGGAATCAGTAATATAATCAGAAGCGAAATCCCCAGAGTGCTGCCGCCCGGCAGTGGAATCTGCACCAGATCTCCCCACAGAAAACTATATACTTTCTCAATCAGAGTAACTATCATACTTTAAACCCTCTTCCATACTCACAACATCCGGGATACATGCTGCTCACGTCATCTACAACAGCCTGATTCCCGGACAGATACCATAATAGTATAGCCCATATTAACCCTTAAACGCAAGTACTTTTAGGGTTTAAAGTCAAAAACTTTAAATAATTAAATCTTTCACCTTACCAAAACTGTTCACATATATCCAGTGTAAACTTTCTTGCTTCCTCTACCGCCATATTCATATCCGCCGGCGAAACTCTTCCTTTTAATAAAATCACATCATCTTATTTGTCGTTGAAAATAAATAGTTTATTTACTGGCAATCAAGCTTTCAACTATGTTTGAAGCCTACAGCATCGTTTAACATGGAATTTCATCAAGTATTGTTTGCATTATCTAAATACCATTGGTTCACTGGTAACATTCCGCGAGGTGTTTTTTGTGAACAAAGTTCACAGAAAACCCGAGAGTTGCGGCGCGGGGACTTATTTCACATCCCCTTTTTTCGTATTACTACATCTTTTTAAATTTCCAGCAGTTCTTCACTTTTACAGCCGATTTCTCTTGCCAGACTTAACACATCAATCGCCCTTGTATGGTTGATATCCCTCTGACGCTGTTCAAAAAGCTGGATCTGACGAAGTGCCACACCACTCCTCTTTGCCAGCTCGCTCTGGGACAGACCGGATAACATCCGAAGCCGCTTCAAATTGGTTTCCACATAGTACTGATCCCATTTTTCATTTATGGTTTCTACAAATCTGGAAATATCCATTTCGTGATAAACTGGATACATGTTTAAAATCTCTTCGATTGAGACCGCATGATAGATTTTCATGAAGCTTCGCCCTGTGTACCATTGATAATAGGCCAGTGCCCAGCCACACCAGTACTCCGGAGATTTATCCAGATACATTTCATCTTCCAGTTCTGGAATCAACAGACCTGATTTCCGAATTACTTCTTTTACCAGTTCACACCCGGTCTTTCCTGCCACATAAGTCGGATTTCCTGTCTGAAACTGCATTGACACATCCGATACCAGAAACATCTCATAAAACTGATTCGGAGAAAACTCATACGTATTTACCGCATAATCCATCATATCTCCAAGTATTTTTTGTGCATTATTCAAATAATCTTCAGAATAAGCGTGGATCATCATTTTCCATTTCCTCTCGCATAATATCCAATATAAACAGTTCGTTTAAATCTGCTTTCTGTCGTTTACTCATTCGATATTCTTTTCTGGCGGCACGCTCCCGCTCTATTTTCTTTATATAGTACGCCTGCATGTCAACCGGTTCACTTTTTACATATTGGATTTTTTCAAATGCCTGCGGACTTTTCAACACAATCTGCTCACCAAGTTTCCCAAGCTGCATAGCTTCCGAAAGCTTCTGTAACGAGATTACCCCTGCCACAAAATCCTGTGCAAACGAAAAATAAGAATCATCCGCCCGATATCCTATAATCACATCATATTCTGAAATATCCAGCAAAAAATGTTCTTTCAGATATCTTTTCCCCTCTTCTGCAATGCTTCCATTCTGCCAGTCGCTCCGTCCCTGTTCTTCCAGTTCCATGTCATACAATTTTCTTATCATGCTGTCCATAATGTTCCGAACCTGCTCTGGTTCCAATTCTCCCTTCTATGAGCATATCTAAATATTTACACCTTGTTACAGATTTGAAGATATAAAAAAAGAGACCAGAATTCAAATTTCCAGTCTCTTCCATTCTTCTATAATCACTCAAAAAACTACGAACATTTTGTTTTAACAAATGCAATAATGTCGTCATTTTTCTTCATGTGCTTTCTCGACTCCAGCCGCCTCTGTGGATACAAGAGAGTGCAGCCGATGCTTTGAATACGGATTGCAAAATCAAGCCATTTATCGTTCATTTTTGCGCCTCTCAATAGCCGTAATTCTTTACCTGGAACAGGTTACTTCTCCATCCTCTTTGCTATAGTCAAACTTCCCATCATTTTTCTCTTCCAAAGCTTTTATCATATGGTAGGTATATTCATTATACGGCGTAGGAATCCCAAGTTCCCGCCCCATGCGGACCAACGCGCCTGAGAACATATCAATCTCCGTATGGCGTCCCGCATCCAGATCCTGCAGTGTGGAATATCTGGCTGATGGGGGAACGGCACTTCCATGTCCAGAGGATGCAGCAGCCTTACTTATATCGATTCCTTTTGCAGAAGCAATGGCTTCCAGTTCTCTTCTAAGTCCGTCGCTGATTGCTTTCATATGAACGCTGTCCTGGTAACAGCCAACTCCTGCCCCTAGAATTGCCTGGGGCAGATTATTGCATACATTCAGTCGGAATTTGCTCCACATTTCTTCCCTGATATATTCTGTAGAGCGATAATGCAGTCCGGTATCTGCAAAAAGAGCCTCAATGGCCTGCACACGTTCACTGTCATAGGGTGCGCAAGGCTCTCCGAAAATAATGCCAATGGTGGTTTCCGGGTTAAAACAATATCCATTTTCCTCTTTATGGGAAGCAACTTTTATTACCGAATAGATCACATGGGAAGCTCCAATTTCATCGGAAATCAATTTCTCACTGTCCACGCCGTTCATAAGACTCATGACCGTGGTATTCTCTCCTGTAACCTGGCGGATGCTGTCCATTGCACCTGGCAGCGCTCCATATTTCAAAGATACGATCAGCAGGTCTATCCCTTTTGCTTCCTGGGGTGTCCATACTTCCGGATGATAAACCTCATCATTGATCGTGCAGCCTTTTTTCAATTTCTCCGCACGCTTACCCTCTGCAAGAACTCCCAGCCGGATATCCTTCCGCCTGGAAAGCCCCCATATCACATAAGACCCAACCGCACCTGCGCCAAGAACTGCAACTGTTTTTATCTTCATTGTCTTAACCTCCCATGTATATTTTCCCTTCTAGACAGATATTACTATTTTATCATTATCTGATAAAAAACTCCATACAAAAATTCTTGCTTTTTTCTACTTGACTCCACAATCCAGGCGGTCTATTCTTTAAATAGACATAAGATTGAGAATCTTTTCGCAACATATTTTACCATTTATTTTTTGGGGGATTTTTTCATATGAAGGTTGTCATCGCAATTGATTCTTTAAAGGGAAGCTTAAGCTCAATAGAAGCCGGAATGGCCATCAGGGAAGGAGTTCTTCGGGCAAAGCCGGATGCAGAAGTCATCGTAAAACCTCTCGCAGACGGCGGAGAGGGCACTACGGACGCTTGATCGAAGGCATGAACGGAGAGCGGATCGATCTGACCGTCACCGGACCCATGCACACTCCGGTCAAGGCTCATTATGGATATCTGAAAGACAGCAATACCGCTGTCATGGAAATGGCTTCCGCTGCCGGAATCACACTGGTTCCAGATGATGCAAAGGATCCTCTTCTTGCTACCAGCTACGGTGTGGGCGAAATGATAAACCATGCCCTCCAAAAGGGTTGCCGCAATTTTATCATTGGAATCGGCGGAAGCGCCACCAACGACGGCGGCATCGGTATGTTAAAAGCTCTTGGCGTACGTTTTTTGGATGAAAATGATGTGGATGCAGGCGAAGGCGGACAGGCACTGGCGAAGGTTTCCAGAATCGACATTTCCGGCCTGAATCCGCTTTTAAGAGAAGCTCATATTCAGGTGGCATGCGATGTGAATAACCCTCTTTGCGGGGAAATTGGTTCCACATATGTTTACGGTCCGCAAAAAGGTGTGACAGAAAATCAGAAAAAGCAATTAGATGAAGATATGGCACATTTTGCGCAAATCACTTCCCAAGCTCTGGGAACGGATTACTGCAATACCCCTGGTGCCGGTGCTGCCGGAGGCTTGGCTTCGCCTTTCTCTCCTACCTGGGGGCGACGCTGACGCCTGGGATCGAACTGATTCTGAATGCTGTAGGACTGAAGCAGGAACTTCTGATGCGGACGTGGTAGTCACCGGTGAAGGCCGCCTGGATTTTCAGACAGCCATGGGAAAAGCCCCTGTAGCGTGGCAAAGCTGGCAAAAAGCACCATGCAAAGGTTATCGCATTTGCCGGAAGTGTCACAAAGGAAGCTGCCGCCTGCAATAAAGAGGGAATTGATGCTTTTTTTCCAATTTTACGAAATGTCTGCACACTTGCGGAGCTATGGATCCTGCCACTGCAAAAAACAATATGACTGCCACTGCCGAGCAGGTCTTCCGGCTGCTTTAAGCGATATAATGGTTTAATTCTGGCTGTAAACCGAATTAACCATTACATCGCCTTTCTCCATTTATCCTATTAAAACTTTCTTCCCCTCAAACGCAAACCCATAATGCCTGATCCGCTCCTGTGTAATCCCCAGTGCCAGAAGCTCTGCATCGTATTTTTTCTCTATTATCTGATCGAGTGCAGATTCCACAGTATCTTCAAGTGTTTTTTCCGAATCTGGCTCACGCACCTTAAATTCCAAAATAATTGCATTATCCCGCTTGCTCTTGGGAAGCAGCATTACATCATATCTTCCAAAACCACTTTCTCTGTTAGAACGAACAGCATAACGATCTCTGATTTCTATCAGAAGCCCCAGCACAAATCCATGGTAAAAAACGTTCCGGTTGTGTTCTCTCAGAGACATATTTTCCAACATCAAAGCTGCTGAACGTTGCAAGTGCAACATCATTCATATACAGATTCATAGCCTTAACATTTCCCTCAAGTAAGGCTCTGATAAATTCATTATAATTTGATGCTACCGGAGCAAACCATCCTTTAAACATATTAGAAAACATGCTTACCGTTTCCAGATTTGTTATATTCAGATGATACCATGGCTCCAGCGTCATTCCCCGATATTCCACGTCCTCCACTTTCAAATACCCACTTGCCACAAGCAGACTCCATATTGCACTTTCATCCTGCTCTAACTGGCTGAATACAACCTGCTCATCAAAGCTGACAGTAATCAGTTCTCCATTTAAAAGCCTTTCCATCTGCTTTTTCATGTCAGCCGAAGCCGTCTGGATTAATTTGCTGATAAGTGCATTAGAACTTGTTGCCGCCCAATATGGCTTTAGTTTCTTTTCCTTCAGATAATTCGTAATTGACCAGGGATTGTAAATATCCCGCCTCTGACCAAAAATAAATCCATCATACCATTGTTTTACTATCTGTTTTTTCTCAGACATTCCAAACGCATCTAAGGCTGAAAAGACCTCTTCTTCTGTAAAACCGAAGCAATCTGCATACTGCTCTGATGTAGTCGTAATCACCGCAAGATTATTTAAGTCCGAAAATACGGATTCTTTTGACACACGGGTAATCCCAGTCATCACCGCTCTTTCCAGATAAGGATTTGTTTTAAAGGCTGCATTAAAAAGCCCCCTCATAAATCCGATAAATTCATCCCAATATCCATGTATATACGCTTCCTGCATGGGCGTATCATATTCATCCAGAAAAATTCAAAACCTTTTTTCCATTATAATAATTTTAAGTTATTTGGAGAGATTTTTCAGCGCATCCTGTGCTGTCACATCATTCATTTCTTCCGTGACAGACAATATATTCTGCTTCTCGCTTTCAGAAAAGCACTCCTGCTGTTCCAAATAGCGATGCTGTCTATACACATCCACAATAATATTTTTAATCTTCTGAACCGCATCCTCATAATTATTCTGCTTCACATCTGCAAAGCTAATAAAAATCACCGGATAGGTTCCCTGCAGCTCGCGATATTTCTCCTCTTCCCAAATGGAAAGTCCCTCAAAAAGGTCTCCCCTTTCTGCATACTGTCTTGAAAAAAAACAGTTCAGCATACTCATATTCAGTGTTTTTCCAAATCTCCTCGGACGGGTAATAAGGGTAATATCATCTGCATTTTTCCACCACTGCCTGATGAAATCCGTTTTATCAATATAAAAATAGTGGTTTTCTCTTAAAGAAACATAATCCTGTTTTCCAATACTGATAACCTGTCCCATACCTCACCCTCGCTTTCAAATGCTACGTCTCAAATTAATTCTCGTGGAACCGCGAACTCCGCCTGCGGCTACGTTTGCGTAGCGTAATAATTTGATGCTACGCCTTAAATTATTACTTCATTATACACTATCATCTGAATGCTTTACAAGAACAAGACCACCGGTAGCCACAAAATATTGCCAACCGATGGTCTCCTCCATTTACTCTCTCCCGACCCGGGATGCCATCTTCTCCTTATACATCTCCTGATCCGCTTCCTCGAAGGTCGCTTCCCCATTCTCCACAGTGCTGATGCCAAAGGAAACACTCACCTGCAGTATCTCATCACTGCGCTTCACCATCTGCTCCTTCATTTTCTGAACCAGCACCTCCGCTTTTTCCTTGGAAGTATGTGGACAAACCATAAAAATTTCATCTCCACCAACACGCATGGCAATGCATTTTTCCGGCAATACTGCTTAATTCCATCTGCCACGCTCTGCAACAGCATATCTCCAATTCATGCCCCTTTGTATCGTTCGTCTGTTTCAGATAATTGCAATCTGCCATGATCACAGCTTGCACATTTCCCAGATGCATTTTCTATCACTCTCTCAATAGTGCAAAAACATAAGTTTATTATACGCCTCCAGATAGTTTTATCAATTTATCCGCATAAATTCAGACTTTTATACTCCGATTCTCGTAAACAATAACCCAAAATGAGCAACACAAAACAGCCGGAAGAATTCTCTCATCCCCTTCCGGCTATTGTCAATTTACATAATTCTATTTTCCAAGATATCCAAGTACACCCTCTGCAACCAAATCTTCCTCACCCGGTTTCAGATTATAGGCATTTAAAAATATCACATTCTCCGGCATGCGGAATTCTGGCGGATAAACACCGATATCAATGGGCTGCGGCAACGCTCTGGTGTATTTGTTGCAGGCCTCGGCAGTCTTTCCCTCTGGAAGTGTCACCAGAAGCAGCGGCTGATAAGTTCCCAGACGTCCTTCATTTCGGAATTCCATTTCAATTCAGGTTCTCGGCTCACAAGCTTGTCCTCCAGCTTCTTCAAAAGAGCTTCCTGACGGGCAAATCCGTCTTCTGGCTTCTCTGTGACAAACAATTCAAGTGCTGTAATAAAACCAGCCAGTTCTTCTTTTCCAGTCTTAAATGCACGTCCGATCCTTGCATTGGGGCTTGCAGCCATACGGCAGGCCTCAGTCAGATCCTTTCGTCCCACGATCAGGCCCGTACTCTGTGGTCCACGAATATGCTTTCCACCACTGAATACACACAGATCAGCACCAAGTTCCTTCGTATAATACCAGAGATTAGAGCTTGGCGGAAGCTGTGCAGCTGCGTCCACAACAATGGTAACTCCGGTCTTTTTCAATTCCGGGATCACTTCCTCGCAGGTGGGGATTCCCTCCTCATATAGTGTTGCCGGGAAAAGAAATACCGCAGCTGTTTTCTCATTTACCGCATTCACCATAGCTTCAACAGTTGGCTCAACAGAAACAATTTTTGCTCCTGTCAGACCTGTAAGTCTCCAATAAGGAATAATCTCCCGAAACTTTCCATCAAACATGAGAATCTCATTTTTCTCAAAACTCTCCACATGAGGCAACTGATCCAGCTTCTTTTCATCTGGTCCACACATTGCAGCAGCAGCGGAAAGAATTACTCCGCCTGCTGCCCCAGTTGTCACAAAAGCGGACTCATTATTGGTAAGCTCCGCTGCTCGCTCACTTACTTTCTGAAGAAGCAACGGATAATCCACGAAATGCTCTCCCGCCTGGCGCATAGCTTCTACGGTTCTTTCATCCATCAGTGATCCGCCAAGATTCGTATATGTCTCACTGGCGTTGATCAGAGGAGTGATCCCTATTTTTTCATAAAAAGATGTATGCTCACTCATTTTTATTTTTCCCCTCTTCTTAAGGCATGGCCTGCCAGAATTCCTGTAATATTGCCATGCTCAAGAGCCGGAAGACCATTGATATACAGAGCCTCCA
>ENA-OQCX01000625-OQCX01000625.1-human-gut-metagenome-genome-assembly--contig:-NODE-625-length-18141-cov-5.892750_pt1 | contig 18141 bp, 24 predicted proteins | sample MGYA00242762_ERZ504587 | MGnify/ENA primary metagenome ERZ504587 (study PRJEB26092, sample SAMD00036337) | human gut metagenome | host: Homo sapiens | study: EMG produced TPA metagenomics assembly of... | reverse complement strand
CATGCCCACCACCCGCCGGGCAGTCGGTTTGCGCAATGCGGTGCCGTTCATAGGGGATTCTCCTTTAGCGTTTCTTTTCCCCTATTATACGCCTACTTTGGGCGGGAGACAAACTATTTATGGAAAGATACAACGATATACGGGGGATCCGCCTTATCCCTTTAATCTCACCTCAATCCGTTCTTTCTCCAGCCCCTCCCCGATCACGATGAGCACTTCCTGCCCCTTGGGGATAGCGTTTGCCGTCAGGCCGTCGGCGGTGGCGTTCAGCTTCACCCCGCCGTTCTCGTCCTGTACGAAGCCTTTCGCCCGCAGCACATGGCCGCACGCGGGGTCGGTGAAGAGGGCTGGGATATTCTGTTCGAGCTGCTGGCACGAGAGGCCCAGCTCCAAAAAGTAGGCCGAACCAAAGGCCCTATGCGGTTGGCGTTACCCGCTTCTAATTATAGCAAAAGGAGGTTCTTTTTCTACCGTTTCAACGCTACGGCTCTATTCTTCCACAAGCATAGCTTGTGGTTTTCTATATGAAGAAAGTTGCTGGAGAAAAAATTCTCCAGCAACTTTGTCTTTGATGAATAAAGGAAATTTTTTGTTTAACTATTCTCACTATTATTTGATCTGGTGATTTTTTTCTTCTTTGGAGAAACCAGTTTGTGACCGGAATAAATGGACATCCCCATACAAAGCAATGAAGAATAGGCAAAGTATTTATGCGCAGTCATAGATTTTTTGATTCCAGAATAAATGCATCCCAACATACAGAAAAGTGCGCCTAAGGACCAGTATTTATGTGATTTCATGATTTGATACCTCCTTTGATTTAACTGATTCAATTATAACGTTTTTTTACGAAAATGCAAGCATTACCGGGAACGCTTTCATGTGGATGCTGTGACTGCCGCTACGGTCATGATCGGTGGGCATTACGAACAAGGCTCACATGTAGCATTCGACTCCGAATATCAGCCGGCACACATATGAGGACGGAAAATGTAGCAGCTTTTGAAAAAATTGCTTTTTTCTGCTCAAAGTGACTACAATCGGAATATAACCGAATACAAAGGGAGGAAAGCTCCCATGACCAAGACCGCCACGGTGCCGTCAAATTTGTGGCGTACCACAGGTCGATACATTCTGTCCCAACGGGTGCGAGAATACCGAGCCGATCCTGCTGACGCTAGACGAATACGAGGTCATTCGGCTGGTTGACTTGGAGCAGCAAACCCACGAGCAGTGTGCCGCTCAAATGGACATTTCCCGCTCTACCGTACAGGAGATTTACGAAAGCGCACGGAGCAAGATCGCAGCGTATCTTGTCCACGGGAAACCGCTGCACATCACCGGGGGAAACTACCGCATCTGCGGAGGACAGGAGGCAGCTCACTGCGGCCGTTGCTGCCGGATGCAGAGAGCCAACATGGAAAAATCAGGCAAAACTTGCAAAGGAGATTCCATTATGAAAATTGCAGTTACCTATGAAAGCGGTCAAATTTTTCAGCATTTCGGCCACACCGAACAGTTCAAGCTTTATGAAGCTGCGGACGGCAAAATCACCCATACGGAAGTTGTTGATACCAACGGCAGCGGTCACGGCGCACTGGCAGGCTTCCTGATGCAGAACGGCGTAGACACTTTGATTTGCGGTGGCATCGGCGGCGGTGCGCAGGCGGCACTGGCCGAAGCAGGCATCAAGCTCTACGGCGGTGTCAGCGGGGACGCTGATGCGGCGGTGAGCGCATTGCTCAACGGAAATCTGGGCTACAATCCCAATGTTCACTGTGACCACCATGACCACGAGCACGGCGAGGAAGGTCACACCTGCGTAACCACGGCTGCGGCAAGCATAGCTGCCATTGATATGGAACAAACACTGACACAACTTCCGTTCTGGTCATCCTTGACCGAACGCGAAATGGACACACTACGCCGAAGTGCCTTTGTCCGTCATTATAAAAAGGGTGCGTTCGTTCACAGTAGCGACAATGAATGTCTCGGAATGCTGTTTATTCTTTCCGGCGAGATCCGCACCTATCTTCTCTCTGATGAGGGGCGGGAGGTAACGCTGTTCCGCCTGTATCCGGGCGAACTATGCGTGCTTTCCGCCTCCTGCGTGATCAGTCAGATCACCTTTGATACGCAAATGACTGCAGGAATGGATACGGACGTTCTGATTATCCCTGCAAATGTCATTGCTGCACTCAAGGAGAAAAATCTCCATGTCCGCTGTTTTCTCTATGAACTGGCAACGAAACGGTTTTCTGATGTGATGTGGGCGATGCAGCAGATCATGTTCAAGGGGCTGGATCAGCGGCTGGCAGAATTTCTCTTTGCCGAAGCGGAACGTACCGGCTCCGACACGATACGTATGACCCATGAGCAGATCGCCCAGCACATCAGCTCGGCACGGGAGGCAGTGGCACGGATGCTCAAAAGCTTCTCGGAGGACGGACTGGTGGAGCTGAAGCGTGGTGCAATCACGCTGCGGGATAAGAACAGACTAAATCGTCTAAAATAAAAAGGAATGTGACTTCGTCACGGAATAAAATCATAGATTTGCTACAATAAAAGCAGAAAAGCAGAAAAGCAGAAAAGCAGGAAGGAGTATCCACCATGAAAGAAACGAAATACGCAGGAACTCAAACCGAAAAAAACCTGATGGCTGCCTTTGCCGGTGAGTCCGAGGCGCGCAACAAGTACACCTATTTTGCATCCAAGGCCAAGAAGGAAGGCTTTGAGCAGATCGCGGCACTGTTCCTCAAAACCGCTGATAATGAGAAGGAACACGCCAAGCTGTGGTTTAAAGAACTGAACGGCATTGGCGACACCGCAGAAAACCTTCTCTCCGCCGCTGAGGGTGAGAACTACGAGTGGACGGATATGTACGATGGCTTTGCCAAAACTGCCGATGAGGAAGGTTTCCATGAGCTGGCCCAGCGTTTCCGCCTGGTCGCCGCCATTGAAAAGCACCATGAGGAGCGCTACCGTGCCCTGTTGCACAATGTGGAGATGGCAGAGGTCTTTGCCAAGAGTGAGGTCAAGGTATGGGAGTGCCGCAACTGCGGTCACATTGTGATCGGTGAGAAAGCTCCAGAGGTTTGCCCCACCTGCAACCATCCCCAGAGCTATTTTGAAATTCACGCAGAAAACTATTAAAGAAAGAAAAGGAGAATTATCATGGAGCAGAAGTTTTACATTTGCAAGCATTGTGGCAACATCATTGCCAAAGTTAAGGACGCAGGCGTCCCTGTCGTCTGCTGCGGCGAGCCGATGAGCGAGATCGTTCCCGGCACCACCGACGCTGCCGTGGAGAAGCACGTCCCTATCTGGACGGTGGAAAACGGCATCGTCCATGTCAAGGTCGGCTCTGTGGAGCACCCCATGCTGCCGGAGCACTACATCGAATGGGTATCTCTCCAGACCAAGCAGGGCAATCAGCGTAAGGAACTGCATCCCGGCGAAAAGCCGGAGGTCTGCTTCGCTCTCTGCGAGGGCGATGAGGTCGAGGCGGTCTACGCCTACTGCAACCTCCACAGTCTGTGGAAAGCGTAATTCACCTTCTTAAAATCCGGTGCTCAAAAAGCACCGGATTTTTTTTATCAATGTAACCTCGTCACAGAAAAAGACTTTGTCCTGCGGTATGATAAAGCCACAATCAAGAAAGAGCTGGCGAACGTGAAAATCAATCTCGATCCCGATCAGGAGATTGTCAGCACCATCAGAAAAGGACTCAAGCGCACCGGCGGGTACTGCCCCTGCCGCAGGGAGCGCACAGAGGCAACCAAATGTATGTGCCAGGAGTTCAAGAATCCAATTGCAGATCCGGCTTCGAGGGGGTCTGCCACTGTATGCTCTATTACAAATCCTTGTAGGATTAAGGGAGGAAAGCTATGCTGTCAAAGAAACTGGCTGCCATAGATAAGACGCGGTGTGTCGCCTGTGGTGTGTGTGAAAATACCTGTCCACTGGGGGCCGTCAAGGTGCGCCGTGGCTGCTACGCCGCCGTGGAGGCGGAATGCTGCGTAGGCTGCGGCAAGTGCGCAAAGCTCTGTCCCGTCGGCTGCATTGAGGCGAAAGTGAGGGCTGACGCATGAAAGCAAAGCATTGGTACGATTACCTGTGGGTATATGCCATCATCTATTTTGCACTGGGCTTTTTCAATATCCTGTTCGCGTGGCTGGGTATGATCGATTTTCTTCTGCCGCTGCTTTTAGCCATCTTTGGCGGGAACAAATTCTTTTGCAACCACCTCTGCGGACGGGGTCAACTGTTCAGCAAGCTGGGGACAGACCTTAAATGCTCCCGCTGCAAGCCCACGCCCCGCTGGATGTCCTCCAAGTGGTTCCGTTATGCCTTTTTGCTCTTTTTCCTGACGATGTTCGGCAACATGGTGTTCCAGACCTATCTGGTCGCTGCGGGTGCTACGTCCTGCGGGAGGCCATTAAGCTGTTCTGGACATTCCGTGTGCCGTGGAGCTGGACTTATACAGCCGGTACGGTCACTGACTGGGTGGCGCAGTTCAGCTTTGGCTTTTATAGCCTCATGCTGACCTCTCTGCTGCTGGGTCTGATCGTTATGGTGCTCTACAAGCCCCGCACATGGTGTGCGTTTTGTCCGATGGGAACCATGACGCAGGGTATTTGCAAGCTGAAAAACAAAGAATAAACAAAGATAACAGAATGGAGCCTTTCTCATGGCTGAACTGAAAATTACTGCTGCGAATTTTGAAAATGAGGTACTGCATTCCGACAAGCCCGTCCTGCTGGATTTCTATGCGGACTGGTGCGGACCGTGCAAAATGCTCTCTCCCGTACTGCATGAGCTTGCCGAAGAAAAAAGCGGTACGCTCAAGGTGGGCAAGGTCAATGTGGACGAGCAGATGGAGCTGGCGATGCGTTTTCAGGTATCCAGCATCCCGATGCTGGTCGTATTCAAGGATGGAAAGGCCATTACCAAATCGGTCGGCTATCGGCCTAAGTCGGAGATTGCCGCAATGGTGGAGGGCGCAAGATGAAAGTTGTGATCGTAGGCGGTGTGGCGGGCGGTGCTTCTGCCGCTGCCCGCATCCGCCGTTTGGATGAACACGCCCAGATCATCATGATCGAGCGCAGCGGCTATGTGTCCTATGCCAACTGCGGTCTGCCGTATTATGTGGGCGGTGTGATCAAGGAGCAAGAAGAACTGACACTGCAAACTCCGGAGAGCTTCTGGGACCGCTTTCGCATTGATGTGCGGGTACGGCAGGAAGTAACTGCGATCAATCCCACAGAGAAAACCGTCACCGTTCACGCATTGGATAGTGGAAAGGTCTACACGGAAACCTATGACAAACTGCTCCTCGCACCCGGCGCAAAGCCGACGGTTCCTGCGCTTTCCGGCGTCAGCAGTGAGCGTGTTTTCACGCTGCGCACCGTGGAGGATACCCTCCGCATTAGGCACTTTGTAGAGGATCAGAAGCCGAAAAGCGCTGTTTTGGCTGGCGGCGGCTTTATCGGTCTGGAAATGGCGGAAAACCTTACAGAAATGGGCGTTTCTGTCACCATCGTTCAGCGACCCAATCAGCTATTAGCACCACTGGATGCGGACATGGCGAGCTTTGTCCATGCGGAAATGCGCAGACACGGCGTGACTCTGCGGTTGGGTGAAACCGTCACCGGATTTCGACAGGACGGAGATTCCGTGCTGACCCTGCTGGAGGGTAGTGAGCCGCTGCATTCGGATATGGTTTTGCTGGCCATCGGTGTTACCCCGGATACGCATTTAGCAAAAGATGTCGGTCTTGAGCTTGGTATTCGTGGCAGCATCGCTGTCAACGAGCGGATGGAAACCTCCGTGCCGGACATCTATGCTGTGGCGATGCCGTAGAGGTCACCCATTTTGTAACCGGGCAGAAAGCGTTGATTTCGCTGGCGGGACCCGCCAACAAGCAGGGACGCATTGCCGCTGACAATATCTGCGGCGGCAACAGCCACTTTACCGGCTCTCAGGGTTCGTCTGTTCTGAAACTGTTTGGCTTGACAGCGGCCTCCACGGGTATCAATGAAAAAGCGGCGCAGGCAGCAGGAATCGCTTACGACAAAGTCGTACTTTTCCCGGCATCCCACGCTGCCTATTATCCCGGCGCACGGTCAATGGCAATGAAAGTACTGTATGAAAAAGAAAGCCTGCGGCTGCTCGGTGCGCAGATCGTTGGCGGCGAGGGCGTGGACAAGCGTATTGATGTACTGGCAACGGCCATTCGCGCAAAAATGAAAGCTTTGGAACTGACGGAACTTGACCTTTCCTATGCGCCGCCCTATTCCTCTGCCAAGGATCCGGTCAATATGGCCGGTTTTATGATCGAGGATTTGGAGAGCGGGAAAGTGCAGCAGTTCCATTGGAATGATGTTGAGGACTTGCCCTGCGATGGCAGTGCGACGCTGCTGGACGTCCGTACGGAAGGCGAATATCGGCGTGGGCACTTGAATGGATTCCGCAATATTCCACTGGACGATCTGCGGGAGCACTTGGACGAGTTAGAGCGGGACAAGCCTGTCTATGTGAATTGCCAGACTGGGCTTCGCAGTTATCTGGCCTGTCGGCTTTTGACGCAGTATGGTTTCAGCTGTTCCCATCTCTCCGGCGGATACAGTTTTTATCAGGTCGTAACACAAGAGCAGCAGACAGCGCGGAGCGCTATCCCTGCGGAATGGAGAAACTATGAGTGAAAATTTATTTGGCTTGACGGTTGCGGCAGATAAAGGCTTAGATGATCTGCAGTGCCAGCGCCTTTTAAGCGAAAATCGCAGGTATCAGGAAGTCATGCTGCAATACCGATGTGCGCTGAAAGCACTGGAAAGCAGGTTGGAAATCTAAACGAAGAGTTTTCATTGCAGCATGATCGCAATCCGTAGAAAGTATGAAAAGTCGCTTGAAGTCGCCGTCCAGCATTATGAATAAGATGCAGAAGCGCGGACTTTCTCTGGATTTTCCGACCATGCAGGCAAATATCATGGATATTGCCGGTGTGCGGGTGATCTGCTCTTTCGAGGAGGATGTGTTCTTTTTGGCAAAGTGCTTAAAAGATCAGTCTGACATTGAAATCATCACGGAGAAAGATTATATTTCACACCCTAAGCCAAATGGCTATCGCAGTCTGCACCTGACGATCCGGCTGCCGGTATTCTTTGCGGAAAAAGAGATCCATGTGCCAGTGGAGATACAACTCCGTACAATCGCTATGGACTTCTGGGCAAGCCTTGAGCATACCATCCGCTACAAGAAAAACTTGCCGATAAATGCTGAAGTCGAAACTGAATTGAAAGAGTGCGCCGATTCCAGCAGAGAATGGGACAGAAAAATGGAACATCTACTGCACATCTTAACATAGTGCGCTGGATATAAAATGAAAAGCACGCACTTTGGTGCTTGCCTTGGACTTGCCAGGGACCGCCTCATCCGCCTTGGATGGGCGACCCCTGCGAGCCCCAACCAATTTCTCCGCTTTCTGGTTTTCAGGCATAGTCTTTTCTGCTTTCGGCGGACTGCCACGGCACAGCTTTTTCGGCTTCTATAATTGTAAGGAACATGGCTTTTCGCTGAATGGAAAGCGAAGCTGACCCGGGCTGGGGCGGTCTGTATGAAAGCAATATTTTTTTTGAAATAATCTTGACAAAATTTATCAAGATTGATATGATAGTATTAACAAGCAAGCGAAAAGAGGATGTGGAGCATGATCATCACCAAAGAGACGGACTACGCGCTGCGCATTTTGCGGGTGCTGCTGGACGGGGAGAAGCATTCGGTGGCCGAGATGTCGGAAACGGAATTGATCCCCAATCAGTTTGCCTACCAGATTCTGCGCAAGCTCTCCGCCGGCAATTTGGTGCGGGTGAGCCGCGGCGCTCTCGGCGGCTGCGAGCTGTCCTGCGATCTGGACGCGACCTCCCTCTACGATCTCATGGGGGTCGTGGGGGAGCGGGGCATCCTGTGCGCCTGCATGGAGTCGGGATATGAATGCCGCTGGCATGACAAGCATGGGCGGTGCGCCATCCACTGTCAGCTGGCGGCTTTGCAGCAAAAGCAGGACGAGGCGTTCCGTGCCGTGAGCCTGCGCAGGCTGCTGACCGGCAGATCCGATCCCCAAGATACAAGCAAGCTGTAAAATTTTAAAAGGAGGTACCCGTATGCTGTTTCAAACCACGGCGGCGCACGAAGAGCTGCGCGCGAAGATCCGGAGTTTTGCGGAGGAGGAGATCAAGCCCCTCGCATTTTTAATGGATCAGAACAACGAGTTTCCCGAGGAGGCTGTCAAGAAGCTGGGTAAGCTGGGCTGGATGGGCATTCCCTACCCCAAGGAGTACGGCGGTGCCGGTCTTGATGCCCTGAGCTACGCCATCGCGGTGGAGGAGCTGGCCCGTGTGGACGGCGGCACGGGCGTAATCCTCTCCGCCCACGTCTCCCTCGGCTCATGGCCCATTTTCGCCTATGGCACCGAGGAGCAGAAGAAGAAATATCTGGTTCCGCTGGCCAAGGGCGAGAAGATCGGCGCCTTCGGCCTTACGGAGACCAACGCCGGATCTGACGCCGGCGGCACGGAGACCACGGCGCTGGATAAGGGGGACTACTACCTCCTCAACGGCGGCAAGATCTTCATTACCAACGCCCCTAAGGCGGACACCTATGTGGTTTTCGCCGTCACCACGCCGGACATTGGCACCCGGGGCATCTCCGCTTTCATCGTGGAGAAGGGCTGGAAGGCTTTGAGTTCGGCGACCACTATGACAAGATGGGTATTCGCTCCTCCTCCACGGCGGAGCTGATCTTCAACGACGTGAAGGTTCCCAAGGAAAACCTATTGGGCAAGGAGGGCGAGGGCTTCAAGATTGCCATGTCCACGCTGGACGGCGGGCGCATCGGCATCGCCGCGCAGGCGCTGGGCATCGCCCAGGGCGCGTTTGAGCACGCGTTGAGCTATTCCAAGGAGCGCGTCCAGTTCGGCAAGCCCATCGCGGCCCAGCAGAGCATCGCCTTCAAGCTGGCGGATATGGCAACCAAGTTGCGCTGCGCCCGGTTCCTCATCTACTCCGCGGCGGAGCTGAAGGAGCAGCACGCGCCTTACGGCATGGAGTCCGCCATGGCGAAGATGTACGCCTCGGACATCGCGCTGGAGGTCACCAACGATGCCTTGCAGATCCACGGCGGCAGCGGCTACCTCAAGGGCATGGAGGTGGAACGGGCCTACCGCGACGCCAAGATCACCACCCTCTACGAGGGCACTAACGAGATCCAGCGGGTGGTCATCGCCTCTCATCTGTTGGGCAGGCTGGGCAAGAGCTCCGGCGGCGAGAGCCGTTCGGCGGCCAAGAAACCCGCGCCCATCACCGGCATTCGCAAAAAGACCATCTTCCGGGAGGGGGATGCTGCCCAGCAGGTGGCCGACCTTGTGGCGGCGCTGAAGAAGGATGGTCACGACTTCTCCGTGGGCATCCCTATGGATACGCCCATCCCGCAGGCGGAGCGGGTGGTCTCCGCGGGCAAGGGCATCGGGGAGAAAAAGAACATGAAACTGGTAGAGTCGCTGGCCAAGGCCGCCGGCGCGGCCATCGGTTCTTCCCGCCCTGTGGCGGAGACTCTCAAATATCTGCCGCTGAACCGCTATGTGGGTATGTCCGGTCAGAAGTTCACCGGCAATCTGTACATCGCCTGCGGCATCTCCGGCGCATCCCAGCACCTTAAGGGCATCAAGGACGCCTCCACCATCGTGGCCATCAATAAGAACGGTAACGCGCCTATCTTCAAGAACTGCGACTACGGCATCGTGGGCGATGTGGAGGAGATCCTGCCCCTGCTCACTGCCGCGCTGGATAGCGGCGAAAAGATGCCCGCGCCGCCCATGGTAAAGATGAAGCGGCCCACGCCGCCGAAGCCCGCCCCCATCGGCGACCGCTACGTCTGCAGCGGCTGCGGCTACGAGTATGTGCCGGAGTTGGGCGACGAGGACGGCGAGATCGCGCCCGGTACGCTCTTTGAGCAGCTTCCCGCCGAGTGGGTGTGTCCCGAGTGCGCGGAGACGAAGGATCAATTTGTAAAGGCTTGAGGCCGTGAAGGAGGCAAGATAAGATGTATTGCGTGCGTAAAGTAACGAACGACCTCTACTGGGTGGGCGCCAACGACCATCGCCTGGCCCTGTTTGAAAACTGCTTTCCCATTCCCCGGGGCGTAAGCTACAACGCCTACTGCCTGCTGGATGAAAAGACGGTGCTCTTTGACACGGTGGACTGGTCTGCCTGCCGCCAGCTTTTGGAAAATCTGGCGTATGTGCTGGATGGCCGCGAGCTGGACTACCTGCTGGTCAACCATCTGGAGCCGGATCACGCCGCCTGCATCGAGGAGATTCTGCTGCGCCATCCCAAGGTGAAACTGATCTCCAACGAGAAGGCATTCATGCTCATGCGGCAGTTCGGCTTCCATGTGGACGGACATGAGTGCATCGAGGTGAAGGAGGGCGACACCTTCTCCTTCGGCAAGCACACCGTCACCTTTGTGGGCGCGCCTATGGTTCACTGGCCGGAGGCATGGTGACCCTCGACGTCACCGACGGCGTCCTCTTTTCCGCCGACGCTTCGGCACCTTCGGCGCGCTGGACGGCAAGCTGTTCGCCGACGAGGTGGACTTCGAGCGGGACTGGCTGGACGACGCCCGCCGCTACCTCACCAACATCGTGGGCAAGTACGGCCCCCACATCCAGCTCCTGCTGAAAAAGGCCGGCGGCGTTTTGGATCAGATCAAGTACATCTGCCGCTCCACGGCCCCGTGTGGCGCAAGGATCTGGCTGGTTCATCGAAAAGTACGACACATGGAGCCGCTATGCCCCTGAGACCAGGGCGTGCTCATCGTCTACGCCTCTATGTACGGCAACACGGAGAACGCGGCGCAGGCGCTGGCGACGTCGCTCTGCGATAAGGGCATGAGCAAGGTGGCGATGTACGATGTGTCCTCCACTCATGTCTCCCAGCTGATCTCCGAGGCGTTTAAGTACAGTCACATTGTCCTGGCCTCTGTGACCTACAACCTCGGCATCTACCCCGCCATGCATGACTTCCTCATGGATATGAAGGCACTGAATCTGCAAAACCGCACCTTTGCCATCATTGAAAACGGCTCATGGGCGGTGAAGTCCGGTGACCTCATGCAGAAATTCGTCAACGATGAGCTTAAGAACATGACGGTGCTCAACGAGCGGCTCAGCCTCGCCTCGTCCATGGGCACGGACAAGCGCACTGAGCTGGAAGCACTGGCGGACGCTATTCTGGAATCTATGAAGTGACTGGCAGAGAAGCCAAAGCCAAGACAACAAACAGCCCTGCCGCGTCGGCTGCAGAAAAACCGGCTTTCAAAAACAGAGCGGGCAAGCGTGATACTGCGCTTGCCCGCTCTTTGCCCAAAAGGACATGAGAAGTGACCGGAGAAGATGAGAGGATCGAAATGGAGATCAGAAAACGAAACGGGGAGTCTGTTCCCTTTCAACAGGAGAAAATTTTCAACGCCATGAAAAAGGCGTTTGACGGACAGGGCAAGGAGATCGGGAGCAGAGAGATGGATGAGATCCTCGCCACCGTTCTCAACAATCTCTCCGTCACAGTGCCGCTCACCGTAGAACGTGTGCAGGACGAGGTGGAGCGAGCGCTCATGGAGCGCGGACACTATGAGGTGGCCAAGGCGTACATCCTCTACCGCGAAAAGCGTCTGCGCTGCGCCGTGTCCGGCATACCATCGCGCGGACGGTGGGGGATGACTCGCTTGACGAGGTGCTGCGCCGCATCCAGATGGATTTTACCGAGGAAGTCTACTCCCTCGCGGCGCTTCAAATGAAGTTTGAGAGTTTCTGTCGCCTGGGCATGACGGAGGATGAGCGGCTGAGGCACTGACCAAGGCGGCGGTAGAGCTGACTACGGCAGAGGCACCCAAGTGGGAGTTCATCGCGGCGCGGCTTCTGAACCACTCCTTTCGCTGTCGCAACGCACAGGAATGGGAGGGGCGCGGCATCGGCGACCTCTATAGCAGGCTTCGCTATCTGACGGATAAGGGACTCTACGGTGACTATATCCTTGCCCACTATACCCACGAGGAGATTGCCATGGCGGAGGACTTTCTCTGCCCGGAACGGGACGAGCTGTTCACCTACTCCGGCCTTGACCTGCTGCTCAAACGCTATGTGATCCAGTCACGCAGCCGCGTGCCGCTGGAAACACCGCAGGAGATGTTTTTGGGTATCGCGCTGCATCTTGCTATGAACGAAGGCTCTGACCGCATGGGTGGGTAAAACGCTTTTACGATATGCTCAGCCGTATGGAGGTCACGATGGCGACACCTACCATGTCCAACGCACGAAAGCCCTACCATCAGCTTTCAAGCTGCTTTGTGGACACTGTGCCGGACAGTCTGGACGGCATCTACCGCTCGCTGGACAACTTCGCAAAGGTCTCTAAATTCGGCGGTGGAATGGGGATGTACTTCGGTAAGGTGCGCGCTGCAGGCAGCACCATCCGCGGCTTTCAAGGGGCGGCGGGCGGTGTTATCCGCTGGATCCGGCTGGTCAACGACACCGCCGTGGCGGTGGATCAGTTGGGGATGCGGCAGGGCGCTGTGGCGGTTTACTTAGACGCATGGCACCGGGATCTGCCGGAATTCCTTCAACTGCGCACTAACAACGGCGACGACCGCATGAAGGCGCATGATGTGTTTCCCGCCGTGTGCTATCCGGATCTCTTCTGGCGACTGGCGGAGGAGAACATAGACGCGCCGTGGCATCTCATGTGTCCGCATGAGATCCTCACGGTCAAGGGCTACGCACTGGAGGATTACTGGGGTACAGAATGGGAGAAGCGGTATCTGGACTGCGTCAATGACCCGCGCATCGAAAAGCGCAGCGTCACCGTCAAGGACATCGTGCGCTGGTGCTTCGCTCGGCAGTGGAGACCGGCACACCCTTCGCTTTCAATCGCGACAGTGTAAATCATATGAACCCAAACGGCCACACGGGAATGATCTATTGCTCCAATCTCTGTACGGAGATCGCGCAGAACATGGCACCCATCGAGCACATCAGCACTGAGGTGCACACGGAGAACGGCGACACAATTGTGGTGACGGCCACACGTCCAGGTGAGTTTGTGGTCTGCAACCTGGCGAGTCTGTCTCTCGGTAATCTGCCGGTGGAGGACGAGCCTATATGGAACGCACGGTGGAAACGGCCATCCGCGCACTGGATAATGTGATCGATCTCAACTTCTACCCGTTGGAATACGCGCGGCTTACCAATCAGAAGTACCGCAGCATCGGCCTGGGCGTCAGCGGCTACCACCACATGCTGGCAAAGCGCGGCATCCACTGGGAGAGCGATGAGCACCTTGCCTTCACCGACGCAGTGTTCGAGCTCATCAACTACGCCGCTGTCAAGGCGGACACAGCTCTGGCACGGGAAAAGGGTCGTTACGCGCTCTTTGAGGGCAGCGACTGGCAGACGGGCGCGTATTTTGAAAAGCGGGGTTATACCTCCGAAAAGTGGCGGGCGCTTGCGAAAACGGTGGCGGTGCAGGGAATGCGCAACGCCTATCTGCTGGCGGTCGCACCGACCTCCAGCACATCTATCCTCTCCGGCACGTCGGCGGGCATAGATCCAATTATGAAGAAATTCTTTTTAGAGGAAAAAAAGGGCAGCATGCTGCCCCGCGTTGCTCCGGAGCTTTCTATGGACACATGGTGGTACTATAAGGCAGCGCATCTGATCGACCAAAGCTGGTCGGTACGCGCTGCGGGCCTTCGCCAGAGACATATTGACCAGGCGCAGAGCATGAATCTCTATATCACCAACGACTATTCCATGCGTCAGGTGCTCAGACTGTATTTGGAGGCGTGGAGGGCCGGCGTCAAGACCATTTACTATGTCCGCAGCAAGGCTCTTGAGGTCGAGGCCTGCGAAAGCTGCTCGTCATAAGGAGGATAGCATGACGGAACTGAAGAAAAAGCCCCTCTTTAACCCGGAGGGGGACCCTGATGTGCGCCTGCGGCGCATGATCGGCGGCAATACCACAAACCTCAACGACTTCAACAATATGAAGTACGCTTGGGTCAGCGACTGGTACCGGCAGGCCATGAACAACTTTTGGATCCCTGAGGAGATCAATCTCTCACAGGATGTGAAGGACTATCCTCGCCTGCTGTCAGCCGAGCGCAGCGCCTACGATAAAATTCTGAGTTTTCTTGTCTTTTTGGATTCCATTCAGACAGCGAACCTGCCTAATATCGGCGCCTACATTACCGCCAACGAGGTCAATCTCTGCCTGTCCATTCAGGCGTTTCAGGAGTGTGTCCACTCACAGAGCTACAGCTATATGCTCGACACCATCTGTTCCCCCGTGGAGCGCAATGACATCCTCTACCAATGGAAAACGGACGAGCATCTGCTGCGCCGCAACACCTTCATTGGGGACTGCTACAACGAGTTTCAGGAGCGGAAGGACGCTCCCACGCTGCTGCGCGTGATGATGGCAAACTATATTTTGGAGGGCATCTATTTTTACAGCGGCTTTATGTTCTTCTACAATCTCTCCCGAAACGGGAAGATGCCCGGCTCGGCGCAGGAGATTCGCTACATAAACCGCGATGAGAACACGCACTTGTGGCTGTTCCGCAATATCATCACGGAGCTGCAAAAGGAGCAGCCGGAGTTGTTCACCGCCGAGAGCGTACAAGCGCTGCGCGAGATGATGCGTGAGGGCGTGGAGCAGGAGATCGCATGGGGGCATTATGTGATCGGCGACGACATCCCGGGACTGAACCGGCAGATGATCAGCGATTACATCCGCTATCTCGGCAATCTTCGCTGGACGAGCCTTGGCTATCCGGCATTGTATCCGGGCTTTGAGAGCGAACCGGAGAGCATGGAATGGGTCAGCCAGTACGCCGACGCCAACATGGTCAAGACCGATTTCTTTGAGGCACGCAGTACCGCCTACGCCAAGAGCACCGCACTGATAGACGATTTATAAGAAAACCAAAGACATCAGAATAGGAGATATTACTATGAATTACAGCGCTATGATTCAAAATCGCAGATCCGTTCACGCATTCCGCGAAAAGGAAGTTCCGAGCGAGGCTATCGGCCAGCTCCGATCCTACTATGAAAAGACCTGCCCCCGTCTTGTCCCGGAGATTGCAACGGAGTTGATCGTCTTGGACAAGGATGCACAGCCGGCGCTGGAGAGCTCAGCGGGCTATAATCAATTTCTCATCGGAGCACCGCACTACCTGCTCCTTATGTCTGCCCCGCATTCCTATGCGGCCATCAACGCCGGCTACATGATGGAAGATCTCGTCCTCAAGCTGACTGAGTTGGACATTGACACCTGCTGGATGACCTTCACCGACAGCGACAAAATCAAAAAGGCACTGTCTCTCGCCACCCCGTTAGAGGTGGCGGCAATCGTTGCCTTTGGCTACGGGGAAAAGACCGCAAAAAAGCTGCGGCTGAATATCCTAAGTATGTCTCAGATCGATGTGCGGGCCGAGCAGCAGTACTACGCGCCCAAAAAGGGTGTGCACGATTTGGTTCACATGGGGAGCTGGAGCAACAAGTCTGGGCTTGACGAGATGATGGACTTCTACGACGATATGCTCTGGCAGTCCATCTACGCCGCTTCGCTCTCCCCCAGCTATCTCAACCGTCAGCCCTATGGCTTCCTTGTGCAGGATCACAGCATCTATTTGGTGCAGCAGGAGGATGCCTACACCGATAATTTGGATGCCGCATTGGATCTCGGTATTGTCATGCTCCACTTCTCCGCCGTCGCCTCCCAGTGGGCGGGCAGGTACGCTGGGAACTTTCACCTGCTGCGCCCGACGGCCTGCCGGAAGGACTTCGCTCCGCTGCGGTGTACCACATGTAACGACTCTGGGGGAAGCAAGGCAACGGTGAAATGCGCGACCGTCGATCCGCGGTTGAGCGTATGTTTCATTAGAAAAGAAGAACCTATCCGTCAGAGTCTGAGTAAGGAAAATAGGAGGTATTTTTTATATGGCTACCGTCATCTCAGGATGAGGTCACAATGTGGTGTGGGGCGAGACCGGAGTCTTGAGAACACCCAAACAAAGGAAAGGAGCTGACAGATATGGCAGCTATGAATATGAATCAGGAGCAGTTTAAGCAGTTGATCCGGGAGGAAAAGCCTGTTTTGGTGGATTTCTGGGCGCCATGGTGCAGCTATTGCCGGAAGATCGGCCCTGCGTATGAGAAGATTGGAGAGGAATACGCGGACAGCCTTGCCGTCGGCAAAATCAACATTGACGAGGAGCCGCGGCTGGCGGGGGCCGAGGGGATCGAGGACATCCCAACTCTGGTGCTGTACCGGAACGGAAAGGCCGTGGATTCCATCACCGCGCCCGGCTCAAAGGCAGAAATCGACCGTTTCATTCAGGAAGCTTGGCGAAATAACGGAGGGTTCAGATATGAACAACAATCATGTTTATGATATGCTCGTGGTGGGCGGCGGCCCGGGCGGCTACACCGCCGCCCTGTACGCGGCACGGGCGGGGCTGGACACCATCGTGCTGGAAAAACTGTCCGCCGGTGGGCAGATGGCCCTGACCGAGCAGATCGACAACTATCCCGGCTTTGAGGACGGGATCGACGGCTTCTCTCTGGCGGAGAAGATGCAAAAGCAGGCGGAGCGCTTCGGGGCACGCAGCGAATACGCTGAAGTCCTCCGCATGGATCTGACGGCGGTTCCCAAGCTCGTGGAGACCAGCGAGGGGATTTTCCTGGGGAAAACCGTGGTGCTGGCCACCGGTGCGAACCCCAGAACGCTGGGCGTGGCCAGAGAGTCGGAACTGGTGGGCCGAGGCGTGGCCTACTGCGCCGCCTGCGACGGGATATTTTACAAGGGCAAAACGGTGGTCGTGGTGGGCGGCGGCAATTCCGCCGCGGCAGATGCCCTCCTTCTCAGCCGCGTGGCGAAAAAAGTGATCCTCGTCCACCGCAGAGACACCCTGCGGGCCACCAAGATCTATCACGAGCCGCTGGCACAGGCCGAAAACGTGGAATTCCGTTGGAACAGCGTCGTTTCCGCGCTGCTTTCCGGGGACAGGCTGACCGGCGTCCGCCTGCGGGACACCGTCACCGGTGAGGAAAGCGTGGTGGACTGCGACGGCGTATTTGTCAGCGTGGGCCGACAGCCCGCCACGGCGCTGGCGGTGGGTCAACTGGAGCTGGACGGCGGCGGCTATATCGTGGCCGGAGAGACCACGGAAACCAGTATTCCCGGCGTTTACGCGTGGGCGACGTGCGGACGAAGCCCCTCCGTCAGGTGGTCACCGCCGTGGCGGACGGCGCGGTGGCAGTTCACATGGCGGAGAAATATATCGCGGAAAACCGATAAGGGAGGTAGATTGAAAAAGCCATGTTTAAGGTCAGGCCGGATACGACCGCAGTGGGGATGCCGACATATCTGCAAGGCAAACTGCCAGAGTGATGGCAGATAAGAAACCCATGTAAGATCGGGAGATATGTTGTCTCTCCATATCCAGTCCACGCAACAGTAAGCAACTGAACACAAAACACAGCCACAGATGTATGAACTGCACCCCATTTGTTAGACAGTATGGTATACTGTTTAGGAAATGGGGTGTTTTTGTATGCCAAAGGGACAACGAAAGTACAACGGAGCTCAAAAGGTAGAAATCATCAAACAGCTTCACAATGAAAAATTAAGCTTTTATGAAGCGTCCAGCAAGTATGGAATTCCAAGACGTACGCTTCAAGATTGGGAGCGCATCTATCTGGAAGAAGGCGAAGAGGCACTTCTGGTAGAACGTCGAGGTCGAGCCTGTGCCGCCAGTGGGACACAGAAAGGCCGGAAGCCAAAGCTGGATAAGCAAGTAGAAGAAGATCTGATTGCAGAAAATCAACGGCTTCGGATGGAGATCGATTACTTAAAAAAATTGAACGCCTTGGTACTGGAAGAGGAACGCCAAAACAGAAAGCACAAGTAGTTCAGGAGCTAAGGCAGAAATATCCATTGAAAGCATTGCTGCAACTTGCCGGACTTCCTCGCAGCACATTCTACTACTACCTGCATCGGTCTCAAAATCCTGCGAAGTACCAGA
>ENA-OQCX01000624-OQCX01000624.1-human-gut-metagenome-genome-assembly--contig:-NODE-624-length-18163-cov-2.061987_pt1 | contig 18163 bp, 22 predicted proteins | sample MGYA00242762_ERZ504587 | MGnify/ENA primary metagenome ERZ504587 (study PRJEB26092, sample SAMD00036337) | human gut metagenome | host: Homo sapiens | study: EMG produced TPA metagenomics assembly of... | reverse complement strand
GGTGGGTAACGCACGCATTGTAAACCGTAAGGAGATCGCTACTTTTATGAGCGGCATGACCTGGCTCTTCCAAATTATCATGTTCCTGAGCCTGGGATTGCTGGTGAATCCCCATGAAATGTTGTCCATCGCCATACCGGCAACCTTGATCGGCATTTTCATGATTGTCCTCGCCCGCCCGCTCAGTGTCCTGCTCTGCCTCCTTCCCTTTAAAAAGATGAACATCAACTCACGGCTGTTTATTTCCTGGGTGGGATTGCGCGGAGCAGTACCTATCATATTCGCCACTTATCCAGTAGTAGCTGATGTGCCGGGATCTACTCAGATTTTCAATATCGTATTCTTCATTACCATATTGTCTTTAGTGGTTCAGGGAACGACATTTCATGGATGGCCAAATTACTCCATCTGGATACCCCACTGGAAAAAACAGGAAATGATTTCGGAGTAGAGATACCGGAGGAAATCAATACAGACCTCCGCGATATCGTACTGACGGAAGAAATGCTGGCAAAAGGAAACAGACTAATGGATATGAACCTACCTAAAGGTATGCTGGTGATGCTGATAAAAAGAGGAAACGAGTTCATGATTCCCAATGGCTCTCTGCAACTGCACGCCGGTGACAAGCTGCTGATTATCTCGGAAAGCAAAACGAAATAAAAAATTTGCCCATGTGCCCACGTGCTGCGCTATGGTCCCGCATGGCAATTGGCACATGGGCAAATTCGCACATTATTCAACTGAGCAACAGCATGATATTCAATGCGGAGACAATCACCGCAATGGTATAAAGCACGAATGAACTCCACCGGGAGTTGGCATATTTGCCCATCACCCGTTTGGAAGAGGTCAGTCCTACTTGCAGGAACACCGTGAAAGGCAGCTGGATACTCAGAATCATCTGAGAAATGATAAGTCCGTAAAAGGGATTCTCAATAAAGAAGATAAGAACCAATGCTATCCCCAAAGAAATCAAAATACCGACCTTAGAGTGGATATCCTTGATATGATAAGACTCACCGAAAATACCCGCAAAGATAGAACCTGCCGCCATACCACTGGTTATGGTGGAGGAAATCCCCGCCATCAGCAATGCCAGGGCAAAGATGATTCCGGCATGGCTGCCCAGCAACGGGTCAAGCAACGACTTCGCCTGCTGCAACTCTTCCACCGGAGTCCGGGTACGGAAGAAAGTAGCGGCTGCCAGTAAGATCATGGCACTATTGATGGCCCATCCTACAATCATGGAGAACAAAGTATCATAGAATTCATATTTCAATACTTTACGAATGGAGCTCTCGTCCTGCTTGTTGTACTCGTGGCTCTGTATCACCTCTGAATGCAAGAAAAGGTTATGCGGCATAACCACTGCCCCAAGTACGCTCATGATAATCAGCATACTGCCCTGGGGTATCTCAGGAACCACCCAGGAACGGATCGCCACAGGCCAGTCAATATCTACCAAAAACAACTCATACAGAAACGAAAGGCCGATTACGGATACAAAAGCAATGATGGCTCTTTCTATCTTTTTATATGAATTGGAAAAAAGCATAATGACGACAAACATCGTAGTAAGGACAGATCCCCAGGCAATGGGAATTTCCAAAAGCATCTGCAAGGCAATGGCTCCTCCCAGTATCTCCGCCAGCGAAGTGGATATGGAGGCCAGCACCGCGCTGCCCAAAATGGGACGGGATATCCACTTGGGACAATACTGCGTGGCTGCTTCACTCAGGCACAATCCCGTCACAATGCCCAGGTGGGCCACAATTGTGCTGCAACACAATCAACATAATGGTAGACAAGGTCACCACCCACAACAACGCGTAACCAAATTCGGAACCGGCCGCAAAATTCGAGGCCCAGTTCCCGGATCAATAAAACCTACAGTAACCAGTAATCCGGGACCAAATATATTTAAAGAAATCAAGACCACCCAGATAACGCTTGTGGTCTGTACGTTTTAATTCATCTATAATGCGAGACATGTTTTACTTTTTTTGTTTGCACAAACTTACTAATAAAAAAACAAAAATCCATTTGCTTTGTTCAAACTTATAGTTTACTTTCGCTTCAAAATACCGATTTATAATGAAAAGAGAAACAGTTATAATAGCGGCCCTAGGCATCCTTACTTTGGCAGGATGTAATAATAACCACCGTTCACAAGTCCGTAAATTCAAACAGACAGCCGAAAAGACCAACCGGTCCTGCCCCACACGCATGAACGAAACGATTACACTGGACAGCACCTGTTATAATGAGAAAGATAATAGTGTGAGCTATTTCTACAGTGTTACAGGAGAACTGGACAACGCCACTTATATGAACACCCATTATGCCGCCTTTAAACAAGCCCTGCAGGATGCAGTAGACAACTCGGTGGAAATGGAGGAATACCGGAAATTCGGTACTTCCATCCGCTATATCTATTATTCGGGATCAAGTAAAAGGCAACTGGCTGCATTCTCCTTCAATTCCCCCAAATAGATTCCGTTTCAGCCCATCCGGATGCATGATACCACGCTATGGAAGACTTGAAATAATTGTTCCAAAGCAAATATTTGGGAGTGGTGAATGAATTGGGGATATACATACCCATTCCACTGTAGTTATCCCCATCTATTCTGTACAAGGATGAGGTGGATCATGAGTATAACCTGTATAAACGACCGTCTTCTTTAATTGTTGCGTAAAATCGTCCGGAGCCATTCCTCCACACAATTTTTCAATAAACTGTAACATATCATAGGCATATCCTTTGAAGTTGCTGCTGCCTTTGCCATATTGCTGCAAATCAGCTGTATCCACGTTCTTCAGGCTATCCTGATTGGACAAAATCACACTTCTGACCGCTTCCGCCAGGCCTTCCATCTGATTGCAATCCACTGCCGAAATGGTTCCCCAACCATTATAGTTATAATAATCTATATAATCTTTACAGATTGGCCCAAATAATCCTTGATCGCATTTTCATACAAATAAGGCATCACACTTGCATAAGGAAATCCGGCTGCCGGTATATCAAGTACAGAAGCGATACAGTATCTGGCAGCATCCTTCAGCTCATAATACACCTCGGCACACCCCATCATACACGCATCAAACAAAGACAAAATCAAACTTTGAGGATTTACCGTACGCAACACTTCCGCCAATTCCGGTATCAACGCTGTGTCACTGGAATACCGCCCGCCATCTTGTCCTATAGAACGGGTGCCGGTAATAGTGGGCAACCATCCCGAACCGTGAGATCCAAAGATTATTCCATAACTTCCGACGGGTAAGCACTCATCATATCACCTATCACTGTCTGCATGACGGTTTTCTCCGTCGATGTCTGAGGGGGATATTTTTTTCTGATGTTACCAATACCAATCAAATCATAGATAGATGTATTCTTATCAGCCATCATTGCATCTATCGTTCCTTTAGACAGGCTGTTGATACCCCCCTGACCATTGGTTACATATTCTACGATACAAGGCTCCGGCCAACTGATATCCGAAGCCTCACCATCCCAATATACCAATAAAGCAGCCGAATCCTTCATAGCCTGAAGTCCTTGCATCATCGTCTGAATATTATTACGCAAACTGGAATTCAAACTGTTATCCGCCCAAAAGAATGCCAGAACCGTTCTTCCGGCATGTTGCTGAGGAATCACGATTGTTTCCTTCTCACAAGAGAAGAAAAAGCAGGCTGCCAAGAATAGAAATAGAATCTTTTTCATAAGAAAAGGATTACTCTTCCGGTTTCTTGAACTTGAACGCATTGGGGTTCACTTCGCGAATCAGCAAGGTCTTTCCTTTTTGATACTTGGTCTTCATCTTGTTGATGGTCTTCTGCAGTTTCTTTCTGCTGTTCGAGAAATAAACAAAGCAAGTACGGTTCGTCAGCCCTTCCTCGTTTTCCAGATAATTTTTCAGCTGATAACTGTATTGTGAGCGTTCCGGCAACATCTTATTCTTATCCAGACTCACACTGTCCAGCAACTGGATTTCCGTGAAATAAACCAATGAATCTGTAAACGATGCGGATACGCCTACTATATAAACAGATTTACTTCCTTTCAATGAGAATGCCGAGCATACCGTCAGTACCAATAATAAAGAGCACAGAATCTTTATGGATTTCATAATTCTAATTTTATAATTTTATTAGAGGACAAAAGTAGTTATTTACGGACAAATACGAAAAAGTAATAGATTAATTAACTATAATAATTTGCTGATGTGCCCATTACCATGCGGCACATAGTGCAGCCGATAGGCATTATTGGTATATTATGAACAAAAGCACAAGACGGAAGCAACCTTCCATCTTGTGCTTTGTTTTCTTTTCGGAAACCGAATCTTTCTTACCCTAAATAAGACTTAAGCAGCTTGCTACGCGAATTTTGTCTCAATCTTCTAATGGCTTTCTCTTTAATCTGGCGTACGCGCTCACGAGTGAGGCCGAATTTATCGCCGATTTCTTCCAACGTCATTTCCTGCGTATTAATACCGAAAAACATCTGGATAATATCCTTCTCCCTTTCGGTCAGCGTAGAGAGTGCTCTATCAATTTCCCTCGCAAGTGACTCATTAACCAAGGAACGGTCTGCCATAGGCGAGTCGTCGTTCACAAGCACATCCAGCAAGCTGTTGTCTTCTCCTTCCACAAAAGGAGCGTCTACAGAAATGTGGCGTCCTGAAACCTTCAACGTGTCCGAGATTTTGTCTACAGGTATTTCCAGTTCATCGGCCAGTTCTTCCGGAGAAGGACGACGTTCTTTTCCTGTTCGAATTTAGAGAAGGCTTTGCTGATCTTGTTCAACGAGCCTACCTGATTCAACGGCAAACGGACAATACGTGACTGTTCTGCCAATGCCTGGAGAATAGACTGACGAATCCACCATACGGCGTAACTGATAAACTTGAAGCCTCGGGTTTCATCGAACTTTTCGGCTGCTTTAATCAATCCCAGGTTGCCTTCATTAATCAAGTCAGGAAGACTTAACCCCTGATTTTGATACTGCTTGGCTACAGACACGACGAAACGCAAGTTGGCACGTGTCAGTTTTTCCAATGCTACCCGGTCGCCTTTACGGATACGCTGAGCGAGCTCTACCTCTTCCTCTACAGTAATCAGGTCTTCACGGCCTATTTCCTGTAAATACTTATCCAGAGATGCGCTCTCTCGGTTAGTGATACTTTTGGTAATCTTTAATTGTCTCATTCTCTATAAAACAAATTTGGGATGCAAATTTACAACATTAAATGGAATACATCCATTTTTGTTTGAAAAATATTAGCTAATAAATCAAAAAAGACTATCTTTGTCCTTCTTTTCCTAAATATTTTGCGAAAATAAGGTTATCAGTCCTGTTTGACTATAAAATCAGGATGCACGGAAGTAACCCTTACCGTGCATCCTCTAAACTTTACCTATTGAAACTTTCTACCTTAAAAATCTTCTTATTCCTGTGTCAAATCCACTGCATAGTTCGCACGTTTACCTGATGGGAACATACCACTCAGGAACAATACTTGATCCGGTGACTGGGTAGCAGCTTTCAGCACATCTTCCAAATCATTTACTGATTTGACAGGTTGTCCGTTTGCCTTCAGGATGATGAAGCCTTTACGGATACCGGCAGCCTTCATCTTACCGTCTGTCACACCTGTGACTTCCACACCATATCCCAAATTCAATTGTCTCTTCAATTCCTGAGGAACTTCACGGAATGCTGCGCCCAAGATATCCATGCCCGCACTCTTCACCACTTTCGTTGTTCCCTGTGCATTCTTCAAGGTCATCTCGATATCCTTTTCTTTCTTGTCACGCAACACCTTGACGGTTACTTTGTCACCCGGACGGTGTTTAGCCAACCCCTCCTGCAACTCTGCAAAGTTCTTCACACGTTTTCCGTCAATACCGATAATGACATCATCTACTTCCAAGTTGCCGGCCGCAGAACCTCCCTCAATTATCTCAGCAATCAACACACCGTCGGTGGCGCCCAGTTCCTTCACCTTCTTCTTGATTTCTTCCGGCATCATCTGCTGGTCATCATTAATCGGAGTACCCTTGATGCCCAATACCGCACGCTGAACGGTTCCATATTCTTTCAAGTCGGCTATAACTTTCGTCATAATACTGGTTGGAATAGCAAACCCATAACCCGAATAAGCTCCTGTAGGTGAATAAAGTACGGAATTGATACCTACCAGTCACCCCTTGCATTCACCAATGCACCACCACTGTTGCCTTGGTTGATCGCAGCATCTGTCTGGATGAAAGATTCCACACCATTATTATATACCCCTAAAGAACGGGCTTTGGCACTCACAATACCGGCTGTTACCGTAGAAGTCATATTAAAGGGATTACCCACAGCCAATACCCACTCACCTACTTTCAAAGCCTCCGAATTGCCCACGGGAATCGTAGGAAGCTCATCCGCTTCAATTTTAACCAACGCTAAATCCGTGCTGGGGTCTGTGCCGATTACACGTCCCTTGTATTCACGTCCGTCATTCAGTTTGACACTGATCACATCAGCATTATCGATTACATGGTTATTCGTTACAATATATCCATCTTTCGAGATGATCACTCCGGAACCGAATCCCACTCTTTCAGGAGTCTGCACCTGACGCTGCTGACCGCCGCCTCTGCCATTTCCAAAAATATCACCAAAGAAATCATAGAACGGATCACGAACGGTAACCGTCTGAGTCTTTGATTCTTGAGTTGACTTTATATGAACTACTGCATGCACTGAATTTTCCGCTGCCTGAGTCAAATCCACCGGTTGCATTTGAGTGGCGTCCAACGCGGCGAGTCTTGTATTCGGATTTTGTTGGAACACATCATTAAAAGCCATCGCTTTTGTTTGGCTCGGGTTTCAACATAGAATAAGCCGTTACTCCTGCTACACCTGCGCTGACTGCTACAATTGCTGCTGCGCCTAGTACCATTTTAGTTGCTTGTTTCATAACTTAATATCTATTAATTTGTTAATTTCAAGTTTGGTTTAACATTTATGACGCTAATGTAATGACAAATATTGTACGGTTGTACCGTTTGTCAGAGTTTTTTTTCCTCTTTTAACACAGACAGATAAGCACTTAACAGGGATTAACCGCAGAATCTGCCAAATTTGCATTCATTATCAATAGCTGACAGACAGCAAGATGACACAGGATGCAACTTGCCTCATAGATAGTTATGTCTTGCAGGAAATACTTGCCTCTCGCCGGAATGCATCCATATACCCCCCCTATAAAAGAGCATGTCCGTGACCGGTCTTTCCAACTTTACTTTTTCAACTGGTTCAATACCCTTCCCGCACTATCCGAAAGAACGACAACAGCTCCTGCCAGAATAGCAATATCCTTAATGACCAGACGACCGGCGCCCGTCAGCAGAGGGAATCCCTGTTCGCCACTTCCCAAATCGGGGACCCACACCTCGGGCGTTGTTACAAGGAAAGACAAAGTGCCCAATGTCATGACAATAGCCAGTCCGGCCCCCACCAAACCGGTTTTCGGAGAGAAGATGCCTAAAAACGTCAAGATACCGATCCCCATAATCAAAATACCCAATCCATGAGAGAACCCATAAGTATTGTTCTCTTCATGCCACAGGTGCTTCGTTTCATCGAGTTCGCCTTCTTTCAGCTTATATTCTTTATATTCAGGAGCATCCTTAGTATAAAAGAAACTCATAAAGGGACTGTTCGCCACAAAAGGCACAATTCCTTCGGCTTCATAGTTCCAGAATTTCAGACCACCAATCCATACAAAAATTACAAGGATTGCCACACGGATAAGATTGATACCCAGTTTTTGCAGATGCTGCTATTGTTAAAAACGCAACAAACAGAGATTTTAATTTTGCCATCATTGCTTTCATTATTAAAAGATTTAACTTCCTGGTGCAAAGGTCGGTGGTTTTCCCCCTCCGGTAAATGGCAATTTCCCCATATAGGTTGGCAATTATTCCCGCTTCTCTCTTTTCCGGTATTCCGAAAGGCTCTCCTTGTTCATTTTCTTAAAGAAACGGCTGAACGTAGCCAAATCCTCAAATCCCAGAATCTCACTGATTTCTTTCGCACTCTTACCCGTATAAAGCAACAAGCGCTTGGCTTCCGCATCCACGCGTTCATGAATGACACGCAAAGGAGAAGAAAGTCCGTAAAGGGAAAAGAGATTAGAAATAGTCTTGGGAGAACGGCACAACATATCAGCATAATCCTGTACTTGCTTCTTCTCCTTAAAATGACTGTCAACCAGTACATAAAACTGACGAATCACATCAAACATGTTCTCACGTCCCGGGTCCACATCAAACTTTTCACGGGCTATGCGGGTACAAGTGATAATGAAACGTTTCAGAATAATACGCAACATTTCTTCCTGCAAGTTGTCTTGTATTCCACACTCCCCCTGAAAATATCGACAATACTGTCAAGACGGGCCGACTGGGAAGGCGAAAGCTTCAAACGCATGACACGGGAAGAACCGTTAAACAGGAATCCGTTACAAGACACCTCGCTGTCATGCCTGTAAATACAATAAAAGTTACTATTGAATAAAAAAGTGAGGTATTCACCGCCCACTCCCCTTATCTGCACATGATGCAAAGGAGTAAGCGAAATCATTTCCTCTTTTTCCAGATGCATCACCACATGATCCACTTCCACATCCAACGTTCCATGCCGCACCCATATAAATTTATAAAGACTCCTGTCACGCTGCAAAAAGGAGTTTTCATGGAAACAGGAAGTCATTGCTATATTTCCATTCAATTTAGTACGTAAGTGATATTCCATAACTACTTCTGATTAAGTGATGTTCCCCTACTTTTTCAAAAATAAGATGACGGGATAAATATAAGACTATTCCTTTATATAAAAAAGAAATAGAACAAAAGAATGACTTCCCCTCCCACTCCCTTTATCAGCATTCGCGCCCCACTGCCATATCGGCCGGCAGGAATTCCCATCCAATCATCTCCCATCTGCCTATACGAAAACTTTCCATCCCGTCCTGTCTCTTTTAATATTTGTTAAATATTTCCATTTCTTCGTCCACTCATTAATTTAATAGTACATTTGTTGCATCACAAGCATCGTAGCTATATAATAAAAGAAGAGTAGGACATCAATAATGAACAGAAATCTTAAAAGAACGTGTGTAGCCCATATACAACGGTTACTGATATGTACCTGTATATTCACCCTCTTTGCAACCATCGGCAAAGCCTCCCATGTACAGGAAAACACCGAGACGGGGAACTATATTCTGATTCTGAACAGCTACAACGAATCCTCTCCCTGGAGCAACAGCATCACCACCCCCATTGTTCATAAAATAGCTGGAATAGAGAACATGGACGCTTACATAGAGCATCTGAATCTTTTTATGGTAGGCGACTCCACTAAAATCGAGAGATTCCCAGAAATTCTTTCCTCGAAATATGGTTCCACCCCTCCCCGCCTGCTGGTATTCATCGGGAGCATGAGCCTGATTTTCAGAGAAGAGATTCAATCTTTATGGGGTAAGTACCTGCCATTGTATGCGGAGCCGACCCCTATGTGTACCATGAGAAATTCTACAGGCAGAGAGATACAGTCACCCCCGAAGAAAAGACACACATGAGCGAATTGGCAGAAGAGTTCAATTTCACCTACATGCACACCCCCATCTATCTGGAAGAAAACGTGCAACTGATGTGCAGGATGATTCCCGGTATGAAGAAACTGATTTTCCTGGGAGACGGCATCTACCCCAATCCGGAATATGACAAGCAACTGCGAGAGCTGATTAAAGACAAATACCCGCAAATGGATTACGAATACATCTCCTCGCGTACCAACAGTCTGCATCAGCTATATAATGCCGTACGTAAAACAGACAAGACCACAGGCATTCTGGTATCCACCTGGTTCACCGAATCGTTCACTTCAAGCAATTTTCTGATTAATGCCTACAGAAGTATCGCCAGCATCTCCGCCCCTTTGTTCACCATCCGCTATGCAGGTATGGATGACGGCGGCATGGTAGGAGGATACATGTATAATGACCAAATCTTTACCAGGCAATTACTGAAAACGATAGACGAGATACTACATGGGAAGAAAGCCAGCGACATACCTTTTTATGAACCCAACGAAGCACACCCCGCATTCAACTACACAAGACTGGTAAATAAAGGACTCGATCCCGACCTATGCCCTGGTGACACCGTTTTCTATGACAAACCGGCCAACTTTCTGAACAAATATAAATGGATCATCCTAAGTGTACTCATTGCTTTTATACTGATGGCCGTGGCACAGCAAAAACGCATCCAAATGCTGAAAGCGCTGAGACGCGCCCAGCAAAATGAAATAGACACGAACACACAATATACCAATCTGATAGACAATATGCCTATCCTTTACATGAAAGAACAGGTAATATGGGACAAAGAAGGGAATATCGCAGACAGCATTTATATGGATGTCAACCGCTATTTCGAACGATGTTTCTTGCCCAAATCCGAGGTGATAGGGAAAAGAGCCTCTGAAATTTTCCCGGAGTCCTTGCCGGAATTCACCCATTTCATGGAACTCACCTTAAAAGAAAAGAAATCGATCACCTTCCCATATTATTTTAAGACCGTCAACATCTTCTATGATGTTGTCCTGAATTGCTCTACCGAACCGGACACAGTGGATGTGTTCTGCATGGACAGCACCGAACTGCACAATGCGCAGCAAATGCTGAGCGCCACGAACCATAAACTTTCCATGCACTGGAAGTAGCCAACATCGTACCTTGGAAATGGAATTTGAAAGACCATACCATTTTATGCGACCTCAACCGCCCCATTGTCATGGCGGCCATGCCGGGAAGCATCAGCGAAGATCAGTTGAGCGTTTCGGACGAGCAATACTTCGCTAAAATCATTAAAGAAGACCGCCCGCGCGTGATACAGGCCTACCGTGACCTGGCAGACGGGAAAATAGAGAAAGTAAAAGAGGAATACCGCGTGCTGGCCAATGACGGAACACAATGGAAAATAGACTGGATAGAGGCGCAGGCAGCTGTGGAAAGCAAAGACGAAAACGGAATGCCGCTCACTTTGGTAGGATCTTCCCTAGTCATAACTGAACGGAAGAAAATGGAAGACGAACTGCTTTCAGCCAAGGACGCGCGGAAGAATCCAACCGGCTGAAGTCCGCTTTTCTTGCCAATATGAGCCACGAAATACGCACTCCGCTAAATGCTATCATCGGTTTCTCAAACATCCTTGCTGCTGCAGAAGAGGAACAGGAAAAGCAGGAATATATCAATATCATTGAAAGTAACAATACGTTGCTGCTGCAATTAATCAGCGACATACTGGACTTATCGAAAATAGAGGCCGGCACACTGGAATTCTGTTATTCCAACGTGGAACTGAATGATATTATCTCCGAGATAGAAAGTGTTACCCGTTATCGGACAGAGAGCAACGGCATTCAACTGATTGTACAGAAAGGACTTCCCTCCTGCCTCATAAGAACGGAAAAGAACCGTCTGATGCAGGTACTGAACAATTTACTGAACAACGCCAGCAAATTTACCTCACAAGGAAGCATCACCTTCGGCTACAAACTATGCGACAAAGAACTTTATTTCTATGTTAAAGATACCGGTTGCGGCATTCCAGCCGACAAAGTGAACTCCATATTCGGACGTTTCGTCAAACTGAACTCTTTTGTACAGGGTACAGGACTGGGGCTATCCATTTGCCAGACAATTGTAGAGCACATGGGAGGACGCATCGGTGTTGAGTCCGAGGAAGGAAAAGGATCCACTTTCTGGTTCACCATTCCATACCAGCCTGCCGCTGCAGAGAACAAGAAAGAGGAAGAGCATCAATCATTTCCGTGCAAAAAGACAAGCTGACCATTCTGATCGCCGAAGACAATGAGAGCAATTACCGGCTGTTCCAATCTATCTTGAAACGAGAATATAACCTGGTACATGCCTGGGATGGAAAAGAGGCGGTCAATTTGTATAAGCTCCATACCCCTCAGATAATTCTGATGGATATCAATATGCCGGTGATGGATGGCTATGAGGCCACCCGGGAAATACGAAAACTATCCTTGGATGTACCTATCATTGCTGTTACCGCTTTCGCCTATGCCAGTGATGAACAACGGGCCATGGAAAACGGCTTCGACGGCTATATGGCCAAGCCATCAGCGCCCCGCAACTGGAGACAACAGATTGCTGCCATATTACAGAAACGCATTATCTTATTATAACCTCCGCTTTTTCCATTATACCCGGCTGAAATCCGATGTAGAAACCGGTTTGAATCCGCAACTATAAACAAGAAAACGACCGAAAGCGCCACAAGGATGGAGAATTAAAGATGATTATAACATAAATGCAGAGTTAATTCATCGCTTCAGCTCCATTAAGTCTTTTTTTCAGTACCATTAAAGCATTTCTTACGGTTACCTTTTACAGACTACGACAGTAGTCCGTATGTTTCACTACGGCAGACCGTACAGTCCACTGTAGCAGACTGTACGGTCCACTGCCGAAGACTATAGTAACAGTCCGTACAAAAAGACTTAACAGTCCGCATGACAAGGCCTGATATACCCGACAAAAAGTATTAATCCCCCATATCTAAAAAAAGTTCCCCCTTGCTCACCTTCACAGGCTATGCAAGAGGGAGATTCCATACTAACTCTTAACCTAATAAATAAACGACAAAATCATTCTTTATATCTCAAGGCTCCGGCAGGCAGTTTCTCACCTTTCTCACCAAAGCTCTTCAATGCGTTTTCCGGCTCAATGGTTACTTTACTTTCATCCAGCATGTTCCGGTCAAGGCCGAACACGTCTATAAAGAAATCATAAACCGCATTGCGCTTGTTCGGACCGAAATCATGGCGTTCTTGCGGCAAATGTACATTGCTCACCTTGTCCGTCGCACCGTAAAAACCGTAGATGCGTTGCAAGTAAGGATATTCCAAACGGGGAACCGTGGCTGTCCAGTCTCCTCCGTCGGAAACCACCAGCATGGGACGCGGGGCAAACAGGCGGCCAGCTCCGCATTGCAAGTTCCTCCACCTGCCAACTGGATGGCTTGCCACTTTCACACGGCAACCGCCATCAAATGAGAGGCCAGACTGACCACAGGGGCGGCAGCTGTAAAACGGTCGTCCAGGACGGTAAGCAACACCGTCTGCGTTCCTCCGCCGGAACCACCGTTCACGCCGATGCATGCAGGATCTATATCTTTACGGTTTGCCAGCATATAGTCCAGTATCCATATTCCGTTCATAGCCTGAATGGTGTGCGCATCGGCAGTATGGTGCGCCTTTCCTCCTACCTGCAAGGCGGATTCACCCCAACCATACAGGTCATAATCCACACAGACAGCCCCCATACGTGCCAGAGTCGCCATGCGCTGCTGCTGGTCTTTGCGGTAGCGTCCCTGTCCAAAATGACCATTGGGGCAGATAATCAGTGCATGTTTGCCTTTGGTGCGGGGGGCATAGACTGAACCGCAGACATAAAGTCCCGGCAAGGTTTCCAATGCAAAGTTCTGCACGGTATAGCCATCAAATTTGCGTATTTTGGAAAGAACAGGCTTTGCATCCTTCACTGTTTTCCCCAGCATATCATCCAGTCCCAGACGTTGGCGCACCTCTTTGCGGAGAATCTCCCTGCGCTGTTCCCATTGACTTTTATCACTATATAAACCACTAAGGTATGCCAGCATTTTTTCTCCGTCGGCATCCGTGCGGCGGGCGTATTCGTAAGGTTTCAACTTATATACCTTGTCACTTTGCTTTACGAATTTATAATCGAAGGGGGAAAGCACATTGGTCAGCGTTTCCTCCAATGAATAAGGCCGGATACGGAAATCGGCATACGGAAGCACACGCCCCACCGTATCCACGTCATATTTCAAGCGGACCTGGAAACGGGCGGCAACGTCATTCAACACATCGGATAACGGACGTGCGAACCGGGTTTCATAAGTTTGTGCAGATGCAGCGGAAAAAGAGAGTGCCGCCATGCACCATAATAGTTGTTTCTTCATCGGGAAGTCTATTTTATTTCTTTACCATCCACATACACATCATCCAGCACCAAGTCCTTGCAGTCTTCAAAAACACAGCGTTGCTTGGCATTCTGAATATACACATCACGCATCACAATACCGGTAATAGGCGCTTCGGGAAGGCCTACCACCATAATGGGGGTATTCACATCACGGACCGTCACACCCGACACATAGATATTACGAAATTCCGGAGTACGGTCACTCTTCGGTTCGGCAGGCATCTTGCTATATTTCAGATTGAGGACGATAGCCTCTTTCTTGATGTTACTCATCACAATATTGCTTACACGGATATCTTCTACAATGCCTCCGCGACCACGGGTGGATTTCAGACGAATCCCCCGGTCGGTTCCGTCAAAGACACAATTGCTGATGGTCACTTTCTTCACTCCCCCACTCATCTCGCTGCCGATAACTACACCACCGTGTCCGCTCAACATGGTGCAATTGGTAATCGTGATATTCTCGCAAGGAACGCCCAGTTACGTGCTTGCAGGTCACGTCCGGATTTGATGGTGATGCAGTCGTCGCCTACCGAAATGTGGCAGTCGCTGATGTGTACGTTCTTACAAGACTCAGGGTTGATGCCGTCCGTATTGGGGGAAGGCACATTGTGGATGGTAATGCCCTTAATGGTCACATTATCGCAAAACTCAGGATTTACGGTCCAAAAGGGAGAGTTGATAATCTTCACGCCCTCTACCCGTACATTCTTGCAACGGATGGGATGTATGAAAGGGGGACGGAAGAAACGACGGTCCAATGTGCCGTGCCAGTCTTCGTTGGTTTCGGCGTAAAGGGCTTTCAGGTCGTTTTCCTTCTCGAACATGGGCTGGTACTTGTTGATGTTTCTCTTGCCGTTGTCCCGGAGATCTACAAGGACGCGGAAAAATTCCGTCCACCATGCTTTGCCCTGTCCGTCCAGTGTCCCTTCACCCTTGATGGTGATGTTCTCTGCATCCACGGCATAAATCAGCGGTTGGAAACTTTTCATCATGATTCCCTCATGACGCACTTCCACATAAGGGAGGAAATCGTCAAAGTTCTCCGAGAATTTCAAGGTGGCTCCTGCTTCCAGTTCCAGAGTGATGTTACTTTTCATGTGGATGGAACCGGTGAGATAAGTTCCTGCGGGGAAAAAGAGGGTTCCTCCACCATGGGCGTTCAGGCGGTCGATGGTGGAATTAATCAATGCTGTGTTCAGCTTCCTGCCTTGCACATCGGCACCTGCCTGCTGCATATCCACACGCTCCGCATGCAGAAAAGACAGACAGCAAACACATAGTAACAGACTTAAAAAGGTACGTTTATTCATATTGTTCATTAGTTGATTTTAGTTTTACCAAATACCCTTAGGGGGCTTTTTCTATGAAAACCGCGTTTATTTCTTAAAAGAATAAGTTCCGCTTTCCACTATCTTCGGCTCTTTTTCATCGGGAAGGAATACGCGTGCCGTACACCCTACAGGTATCGTTACTTTCAATGTAAAGACTCCATTCTCGCGGGTCCAGTCTACCGCAACTTTTCCGTACAAGGTTTGGGTAGAGGCACGGACGTATGTCAAATCGCCTACCGGACGGGGACGTATTTCTATTTCCTTCATTCCCGGTTTTCCCTCAACGGTGCGGATACCCGCCAGCGAGTTGAAGAACCATTCATCAATCTGCCCATCATAAAGTGATTCCACGAAGAACCTTGCCGCGGGTCCCATTGCTCGGTCAGCGTGGTAGCTCCGAATTTCAGCTGGAAACCATAGCCGGGTGCTTCTTCATGGTTGTGCATGGTGTACATCAGCTCATTCAACCCGTTACGCGCCAAAGTCTGGAACAGATAACGGTTACCCACATCACCGGTGGTCAGCCGGTTGCCGTGGCGTTTTATATCCGCTACCAGATTATCAAGCACCGCCTGTCTGTCATCGGCGGGAACCATTCCCAGGAACAAAGGCAAGGCATTGCTGCACTGGCTTCCCGTACCATACTGACGAGTGTCCTTGTGATAAAACTCCCGATGGAATGCTTTATTAATTTCTTCACCCAAATGAGTGTAATATGCTACATCATACCTATTATCCAGCATACGTGCCGCCTCCACCAGATAGCGAACAACCATATAATAATGGGCGTAGCTACCAAAGGAACAGGCGTATTACGAGAAAATCCGGCCCGGAAATCTCCATAATCATACCAATCACCCAGTCCGAAAGAAACGATTCCATCATTGGCACGGGTAGTCATATAATCAATGTAACGGCGCATTCCGTTATAGTATTTTCTAATCAATGAATCATCCCATACGTCTCATAATACATGAAAGGTAATACCACAAAGGTACATCCCATTCGGGAGATTCGGCAAAAGCATCCATACCGGGGCCCTCGAACACCACATATTCCGGAGCAGTGGTAGGAACCGCGCCGTTGGCATGCTGTGCATCGGCTATGTTCTGAAGAGTCTGAGGAACAAAGCCCGTCAAATCATAATTGTACAGCAAACCGGGACCGCATAAATGATCCTGTTCCAGCCAGCCCAGTTTCTCCCGGTGCGGACAATCCGTAAACACAGACTGCATGTTGCTTCGCACCGCTTTCTCTATCAGCCGGTGGGCATCATTGAAGATGCGGTTGGAGCATTCGAAGGTGGATATTTTAGGAGCCGAGTTATAAACAAAGCACGACTGTATCTTCTGGATCACCGGAAGACGGAAGGGATTCTTCTGCCCTTTCAGCACAGCACCTTCCACCTGAATATACCGGAAGCCATAGTAGGAGAAACGAGGATGCCAAGTTTCCACTCCCTCCCCTTTCAAAGTATATTCATAATAATGTTGTCTGCCGGTCTGACGCTGATTGCAAGCTCCCTCGTCCGTCAGGGATTCGGATACAAGCAAGGTTATTTTCTGCCCTTTCTTTCCACGGACGGTAATTTCGGGGAACCCGGCCAGGTTCTGTCCCATATCCAGCACAAAGGCAGACGGGTCCACCGTCCGTTTGGTTGACTTGCAGGCGGCTGTTATCTGTTCAGCGGTGAGCTTGGTCACTTTCCGGATATCATAACGCTCCATGATCTTTACCGGTTGCGCTATCTGCGGACGAAGCACCCTTTGGGGGCTTCCTGAATCACGACAGGATGCCAATCCTGCTCTTTAAAACCGAACATGTTCCAGCCTTTCTGCTCACGGCGGGCGTCATAATCTTCTCCGCCATAGATGCAATTGAACAGTACGGGACTGAAATCGTACTTCCAGTCCTTTCCGGAAACAATCGTTTCACTGGTTCCGTCTTCATAATTCACCACCATCCGAAAACGAAGCGTGGGAGCGCCGAAACTGATTTGCAGTTTACGATAGCGGCCGCCTTGCACATTGTAAATCCATTTCCCAGCAGGACTCCGATGGCGTTACCGCCTTTCTTCACTTGCGAGGTGACATCATAAGTATTATAATAGACACTTTTGTCATAGTCGCTCCAAAGAGGGGCAAATTCGCTGTCTCCCACTTTTTCTCCATTCAGCGAAAATTCATAAAAGCCCAAGCCACATACATACGCCGTGGCGTCTTTCACTTTCTTTGCCACATGGAACTCACGGCGCAGATAAATACTTTTCTTTGCCAAAGTATCCACAGCATCCCAGGCGGCCTTTGCCTCAGGCTTTTTCAGTTCACTGCCATGATATTTCCGACCTTCGGGTATGCGGGCATCCTTACGGGTAATGGCCCCAATCCATCACTGCCGGCGAAAGCCGCTTCGGAAGTCAGGATACTGAAATCAGAGGGGGCACTCCATGCCGAAGCGTATCAGCCTCATCCCAGACACGGACACGCCAAGTATAATGCCTGTCCTTCTCCAAGACCGCATCCGCACAGGAAACCAACTGGCTTTGAGCGGATTTTACTTTGCCGCTGTTCCAGACTACTTTTCCTGCCCATACATCCCGAATCTCTATCTCATAAGCGGTCTGCCGCGTGCCATTTTCCGGCGAACTCATCTGCCATCAAACGAGGGGTATCGAGAGGTGGTCACTCTTTCCGTCGCGCTATCTCA
>ENA-OQCX01000623-OQCX01000623.1-human-gut-metagenome-genome-assembly--contig:-NODE-623-length-18164-cov-2.043189_pt1 | contig 18164 bp, 18 predicted proteins | sample MGYA00242762_ERZ504587 | MGnify/ENA primary metagenome ERZ504587 (study PRJEB26092, sample SAMD00036337) | human gut metagenome | host: Homo sapiens | study: EMG produced TPA metagenomics assembly of... | reverse complement strand
GTCTTCTCCTTCACAAATAATTGTAATCTCATCTCCGCTTTTTATGCATGCACCCAGTACGCTTAATACACTTTTGGCATTTGCATTTACCTCTTCGTTTTTCATCTTTTTGTACACTGTGATCTTGCTCTTGTACTGCATCGCAGTTTTACAAAACAATCCTGCCGGTCTTAGATGAAGTCCTGTCGGATTTTTGATCACTACTTTATCGCTTACCATGTTATTCTCCTATTCTATCTCTCTGATAGTTGGAAGTTTTAACTCCAATATCATATAATATGCATTGAAAACTGTCAATGCCAGCCTTCTTAATTCTTTTTTAATTTAGACCTGTACTTTTTTAATTAATATGAAGTATTATTAATTTGTCCCAGCGTTATTTTCCGGTTGTTCATCCTTTGTGGATCCTTTTTCAGTCAATATAAGCTGCACTGTCACTGGTTTTGTCAACGTTACTCCATCCGGAAGGTCTACTTCTACCGGTATGTCATAAGTGCCTTCCTTCTGTGTAATTCTGGAGATTTACCGATACTGCATTGCTGATATCCAGACTATCCAGCGTATCTTTCTCTCCCTGAAATACAAGTGTCACCTCAGCATCTGGCTCATAACTTACCTGAAGATTTTTTGCCAGATAATTCTGTTTGATGGACGCAACCATAAACTCAATTGTACGATTTCCCAACTGTTCGATCATTGCAGTTGCGGTAACCTTTCCTGAAGCGCCTTCAATCAGTTCTACACCTTCCGGCAGATAATCTGTAATGTCAAATGCTTTCTCTATCTTCTCTGTTGCCCCAGCGATAGACAATTCAGATGCTGGAATATTGATACTTTCAATCTTGGATAAGGCCTCTTCTTTTCCGCAGATCTGCACGCTCGCCGGTTCGCTCGAACAACCGAGATATTCATATCCATCTGCCGGTGTTCCAGATGCTTCAAATTTTAATGGAACCGTCTTGATCCTCATTACTGTCACATCTACAGTGATTCCATCTTCTCCAAGATTATTACTTAGCTGTCCCTGATTGATTACATTTCCCGATGCATCATATAAAACAAGTTCTGCTGTAAGTTCTTCATCTTTTGAAATTCCATCTACATTAATCTTCGCTACGGCTTTATCAATTGATTTTACTGTTGATTCTGCTCCTGTAATCGTTATTTTTTCAGGATTAACTTTCATCTCTCCAATCTGATAACCGTCACGCTGCGTTCCTGTTGTGCTAACAGTCAGTGTAAATACAGTCTTACCTGTTGGTTCTGTCTTAATCTGTATATTTCTCGGAGCAGCCTCTGCCGACTGATAAGATCCACTATACTTTGGAATTGATACTGAAATTGGTATCAACCTGTCCTGGAATCCATTTCTTTGATATCCGCAGTAGCCACAATATCATCCGACTTAATCTGTTGAATCACTGAACGTTTTGCGTAAACAACTACGTTTACATTCTGATCATCTAAAACCGTATAAACTTCCCCACCTTGTGTAATCACATCATCGTTCGCTATCGTAACTTTGATGTTTGTATAAGTTGATTTCGTAACCGGATTAGCAACATTCGCAACAATCAGCCAAAGAAATGCTGCAAAAACAAATGCAATAATCTTAAGCGGAAGATTCGTTGTCAATTTGTATTTTTTCATGATCTGTGCCATCCTTTCCGTATAGAAAACTTGTTCTTTGTCTCTGTCTTTCTATACTGAATCTGGCTTAACTGACTCCGAAGTTCTTCTGCGTTAATAGCTCGAAGCAATCGTCCTCCGGAAGCCACAGAAACAAGTCCCGTTTCTTCTGAAACAACAATCACAAGAGCATCGCAAACTTCGCTCATTCCCAATGCCGCACGATGCCTTGTTCCCAGATCTTTACTGATTGTCATGTTATCTGAAAGTGGCAGATAACATGTTGCTGATGTAATTCTGTCCCCTCTGATAATAACCGCGCCATCATGAAGTGGGGTGTTGTGTTCAAAAATATTGATCAGCACCTGAGAAGACACTTACAATCAAGCTCTATACCTGTCATTTCATACTCTGTCAACTGAATCACCTGTTCTACTACGATCAGTGCTCCTGTACATACACTTCCCATAGCATAACAAGCTCTTACAATACTATCCAGTGTTTCATCCGAAAACCTCTGATTTTCTTTATTTTTATCGAACGGATTAATGTTACTAAATAAATTCTTCTCCCCCAGCTTCTCCAATGCCCGTCTAAGTTCTGGCTGAAAAACAACAATTGCTGCAATCGCTAATACATTAATCGACTCTCTTGCCAGATACAGGATCGTATTCATTTGAAAAAGCCATGCCAGAAGAATAAATCCCCCCAGCATAAGCATTCCTCGCAGAAGCATCCAGGCTTTTGTGTTCTTGATCCAGAGCATGATTTCATAGACAATAATCGTCACAATCAGAATCTCTATGATATCTTTTATCTGTATATGTGGAAAATACATTCCATTTGAATAATTTCTTATAAAATTCTGAATCCACTCTATCATCTCAAGTCTCACCACCTTATGTAATCACTCGTTGTTATGCACTCTTGCATCTTTTGCTCTGTCGATCACTCTTTTTTCTCTTCATTCTGATCCAGACCCAGTTCCTTGCTCAGACTTCTTGTTAAAAGAATATCTTCCGTCATGTTTGAATCATTAAAAATTGTTGTTTGTGCAAGATCAGACTCCTTTTTCAGTTGTTCTGACTGATCTTCTTCCTCTTTCTGTTCAACTTCCTTCAAATCAGAAACTTCTGACACAGCAGTATTGTTTTCTGTCTCTGACACATTCGGCATCTCTGCGTCCTGCCCCTGATGTTCTGTAATATGTTTTACCTGCTTCTCAGGCATCTGAACCCCTACTTTCGGAACTGCCTTTACATAATAATAGTATTCGTCATCTTCAAACTGAACATTCTCTGTTCTTGAATAATCCACAGAGAAAAAAATAACTTCAAGGAACAATCCTATTACAACACCAAGAATCCCACTGAAAATCATCATCGTATAAGACATGTGAAGTCCAAGAGAAATATTTCCCGATGCACCTACGATCACACAAACTGCTGCTCCTGTTGCTGATGCTATCTTCCAGGAATGATCAACTGCCCGATTTTTAATTCCGTTCACTACCAGTATTCCGATCACTACTGCAAACAGCATAACCCACATTTCTTGATAGCCTACAAACTGTTTTGTAAAATTGGTTAAAGTGCTGATCATTGTTGTTCCATCTGTACCTTTCAATGCTGTTGCAGAAGCTTTGATCAGGTAAAGCAGATAATAAACAAGGATTCCGCAGGATGCAGGAACAATCCATATTGTAGTACCTAACAGCCCAAATATAACCGGAATCACCAGTGGTATTTTCATGCCGAAAGCTACTACTGTCAGCAGAATCAGCCAGCTCTTCTCTGGGGTAAATCGAAAGTAGAAAATATACATTAACAAAAACAGTATCACCGCAACTCCGGCTATTGGCATAGATAATGTATATAAATGAGCCACTATTAACACAGTTGCTGCTGCCGTCATTACTGCCAGAGGGAGAAATGTACAGACTACTGCTAAGCCAACAGTACAAAGAACAGATGATGCCATCTTCATAAATCCAATATTAGAATTGATCAGGTTAAACACCAAAAGTGCAAGCAAAAACTGTGCTCCCTTTCGAACCAAGAGAGAGTGAGAAACATAAATCTGCTTAAATCTTTCTACTAAGAACCAATAAATTGTTCATTGCTCATTCTTCTCCTTTTTACACATCTTCTCTAAACGGGACAAATTACGATAATAACGTTTTACATTCTGTTTGGCAACTGCATGTTTTCTCTTATAAAACTATTTGCGCAAACCCCATATATAACCAAAAGAACTATATACCTGCAATTGCCTGCAATCAAGAGAACGAATAGTTTTAAAATTGTCAGATCAGCAGATAAACTATCACTCGAATAAATGCAGAAACTAACGAACAAAATTGCATAACCTATTGTTACCCAAATCAATGTAATCCATCTCTTAAGACTTGCATAATCTTTTCTGTAATAATCGGCAATTTTAAAATCATCTCTGTAATTCTTCTCATATATCGACATTTTTGTCATTAAACGAATCCTGTCTTTATCTAACATATCCGACATTCACCTTTCAAGATTTCTCTCCTAAGTATACCATATGTTCAGATGCCTTGTCCAATGCTTAGAGTCAAAAAGTAGACATTTTTAACACCTGCTTTTTTCAGGATTCCTGCAGCACGTTCTATTGTACTTCCGGTTGTGTAAATATCATCAATCAGAAGAATGTTCTGGCGTGGATTCCACGATTTTGAAACCGCAAATGCCCCCTTCAGATTTCTGTGTCTCTGCTCCCCGTTCATTTCCTTTAAAGGCCGGGTTTTCTTAATCCGATATAAAACATCTTTTTCTATAGGAATTCCCATACATTCTGATAACTGCTTTGCTAAAAGTTCTGCCTGATTATATCCTCGTTTTCTCATTTTCGATCTATGTAATGGAATTGGAATAATTGCCTGAATCCCCCATCTTCGAATCTGAAATTCAAACTCATCTGCCAGCTCTTTCCCAAAGATTTCCGCATAATATCGCTTGTTGTGATATTTCAACCGATATACTGAATTCGAAACCGGCGGAATGTGAACCCAGAGGCTGCGTCCTTGTTCATAATTACTTTTTCTTCTTTCACAATCCCTGCAATACTCTTTCGTTTCATCCTCCAATGGCTTTCCACAATGGATACATTTTATTTTTCCCACCTTAACAACCTGTTTTCTACAGTCATCGCAAATACCTTTTGAGCTGATTTCCTGACAAAACGGGCATCTTTTTGGATACATTTTTTCTTAAAATTCTTTGATTCGCTCGTCTAAGCTTGTAAATCTTCCCTGTTCGCTTTTGTTTTCGATCATTTCCTGAAATGTTAGTTCACTCCCTACTATTGTTAAACATTTTTTTGCCCGCGTCACTGCTGTATAAAGCAGATTCCTGTTATATAGTAACTTTGGTCCTGGAAGAAGTGGGATAATGACCGCCGATACTCGCTTCCCTGAGATTTATGAACCGTAATCGCATAGGCAAGTTCTAACTCATCTGTCATATCGTATCCATATTTTACCTTTCTCCCCTCATCATATTCCACGATAACAGTTTCTGTATATTCATTGATTTCATCAATGACTCCCATGTCACCGTTAAAAACTCCAATTCCTTTGTCAACTGTTAATCCAAATCTGGTAGAAACTTCCCACTCTAATTGATAATTATTTTTAATCTGCATTACTTTGTCACCTTCACGGAACAATCTACCATTAATTTCTTTCTCCGTTTTTTGGGAATCTGAAGGATTCAGATATTGCTGTAGAATCACATTCAATCGTTCTACACCCAGCAATCCCTTACGTGTTGGTGTCATTACCTGGATTTCATTTGGATCGGCCTGCACATATCTGGGTAATTTCTTCTGTATTAAAGTAATAACGACGCTAATGATCGTATTCGCATCCTGGCGTTTTAAGAAGAAGAAATCCCGGCTTTTATTATCAATTGTAACCGGTTCTCCTGCATTGATCTTATGAGCATTTACTACAATATCACTCTCTCCTGCCTGACGAAAAATCTTTGTAAGCGTCACTACGTGAAATTTTTCTGAACGTATGATATCTTTTAACACACTTCCCGGTCCCACGGACGGAAGCTGATCCACATCTCCCACAAGAATAAGTCTTGTTCCCGGAATAACTGCTGATAAAAGCGCATGCATCAGATTCAGATCAACCATGGACATCTCATCTATAATGATAACATCTGTCTCAAGTGGATTCTCTCTGTTTCTCAAAAATCCACCTACACTGTTCTCTTCCTCAGGATTTCCACTTACTTCAAGTAATCTGTGAATCGTCTGGGCTTCATATCCTGTAGCCTCTGTCATTCGCTTTGCCGCGCGTCCTGTTGGCGCTGCAAGAAGGATACTCATTCCTTCGCTTTCAAAAAATTGAATCATCGTATTGATCGTTGTCGTCTTACCTGTACCCGGTCCTCCTGTTAATATGAGCAAACCATGTTTAATAGCTTCGATAACAGCTCTGTGCTGCATTGGATCCAATTCTATCTTTTCTTTCTGTTCTACTCTTTTCAGACGTTTCTCCATCATGTCTTCCGGCATCTGACAGTCAATATCAAGATCATTAAGCATTTTCGCAGTATTCAATTCCAAGTAATAATAATGTGCTGGATAAATGCGAATTTCCTCATCCACTTCTTTCATAACTGTTTTCCGTTCTATACACAGATCCATGATGTACTTCTCAATATCTTCAAGATCGACTCCTAAAAGTGCATTTGCTCTTCGAAGCAATATATTCTGTGGTAAATAAACATGCCCCTCACCTACTGCCTGTTGCAATGTATAAAACAAACCACTTCTTATACGATAGTCTGAATCTGTATGTATGCCGATTTTGGATGCAATTTCATCCGCAGTCTTAAATCCGATTCCTTCAATATTATCTGCAAGCTGATACGGATTTTCTTCCAACACTTTATACACTTTCATTCCGTAATACTGATAAATCTTGGCTGCCAGCTTTGTGGAAATACCGTATTTCTGCAGATAAATCATGGCTTTTCGCATATCTTTCTTTTCTTCAAGCTGAGATGCAATCTCCTGTGCTTTTCTTTCACTGATTCCTTTGATCTCCGCAAGTCTTTCCGGCTCTTCTTCAATAATGCGGAAAGTATCCTCTTTAAACTTTTTCACGATTCGGCCAGCCAGTGCCGCACCCACACCTTTCACTGCTCCGGAGCCAAGATATCGTTCAATAGAAACAATATCCTCCGGCTCTTTTACTTTATAATGAGAAATCTTCAACTGCTTACCGTAAACATTATGATTCACATATTCTCCTTGAATTTCAAGGAGTTCTCCTTCATTAATATAGTTCAGACTTCCCACGCATGTCACTTCACCATCATCATGTTCAATATGGAATACTGTATACCCATTATCAGAATTTCTATATACAATATGACTCACATACCCTGTAACTGTTTCCACACTTTTTCCTCTCTCTTCTTGTATCTTTTCCTAATTTATATGCAGAAAAAGGGTGTGTTCCTCTTATACACACCCCTCGTAATTGAATCTTCTTCTCTAAGAACCTGACACTTCAAATTCTTTTTCAGAATTCTTTCTCTTAAAACTCTTTTCTTCCACTCATAAATTCCACAAACTGTCCGGTACCAATTGCAACGACTTTCATCGGATCCTCCGCTGTCATCGTATTAATTCCTGTTCTCTCTTCGATCAATTCTTCCAGTCCGCGAAGAAGTGATCCTCCTCCGGTAAGAACAATTCCCCGATCAAGGATATCTGCTGACAACTCCGGTGGAGTCTGCTCGAGTACTCCGATTACAGCTTCTACAATCTGTCCTGTAGATTCTCTTAAAGCTTCTTCTGTCTCAGACGAAGTCACCGTAACTGTCTTTGGAAGCCCTGTTACCAGATTACGCCCTCTGACTTCCATCTTCTCTTCCTCTACAAGTGGATAAGTCGTTCCAATCTTAATCTTGATATCCTCTGCTGTTCTTTCTCCAATCAGAAGATTGTGTTTCTTTCTCATATAGCGTACGATTGCTTCATCAAAATCATCACCCGCTATCTTAATTGATGTATTCACAACTGTTCCGCCCAGTGAAATAACTGCAATATCCGCTGTGCCTCCACCGATATCAACGATCATGTTTCCACAAGGCTTTGAAATATCTATTCCTGCTCCTATTGCAGCTGCCACAGGTTCTTCAATCAGATGAACTTCTCTTGCTCCGGCTGCAAAGGTAGCCTCTTCCACTGCTTTTTTTTCTACTTCTGTAACACCACTTGGTACACAGATACTGATTCTCGGCTTCTTAAATGTACGTTTTCCCAGAGCTTTCTGAACAAAATACTTAATCATCTTCTCCGTCACGGTATAATCAGAGATTACTCCTTGTCTGAGTGGTCTTACCGCAATAATATTTCCCGGTGTTCTTCCAAGCATCAGACGCGCTTCTTCACCAATTGCCTTGATCACATTCGTATCACGATCAAATGCGACAACTGATGGTTCTTTCAGAACAACCCCTTTTCCTTTCACATATACCAGTACACTGGCTGTCCCCAAATCTATTCCAAGATCTACTGACATCATAATTTCTATATCTCCCTTCTAAAACGCTCTTTTACTGTTCTCAGCAATCTACTGCAAATAAACAACTTTGTCTGTTACTGATTCCAGCATTTTCTTTCCTCAATCAAGTGTCTTTTGTCCCTTGAAGGGTTTATCGTTACTGTTTTTTTCACTATTTACTGTTGTCAATATTATGTAACCAAAACAGTAATGTTTTATCATCCGCATACTTTAGTATAATAGACTTCGCTTAAAATAGAAAGGCATTTTTTGCATATATTTTACGACTTTTTTCGACTTTTTTTTCGTCTTTATTTCTCCAATATAGCCGCAATATATTTTCCTGTATAAGAATCTGGATTCTTTGCGACCTCTTCCGGAGTACCACTTGCCACAACAGTTCCTCCGCGGTCTCCTCCTTCTGGTCCAATGTCAATAATATAGTCTGCCGTCTTAATCACATCCAGATTATGTTCGATTACAATTACTGTATTTCCATCCCCGGAAAGTCTGCGGAGAATCTCTGTTAATTTATGCACGTCTGCAAAATGAAGTCCTGTCGTAGGTTCATCCAGAATATATACCGTTTTTCCGGTACTGCGTTTGCTAAGTTCTGTCGCAAGTTTAATTCTCTGTGCCTCGCCACCTGAAAGCTCTGTAGAAGGCTGTCCCAAACGAATATACGACAATCCGACATCTCTCAACGTCTCCATCTTTCTTCGAATGCTTGGCACGTTTTCAAAGAAATCTACCGCTTCTTCCACTGTCATATTCAATACATCATATATATTTTTCCCTTTATAGCGTACTTCCAGCGTCTCACGATTGTAACGCTTTCCGCCACAGACTTCACATGGAACATAAACATCCGGAAGAAAATGCATCTCGATTTTCAGGATTCCGTCTCCTGCACATGCTTCACAGCGTCCCCCTTTAACATTAAAGCTAAACCGTCCTTTCTTGTATCCACGTGCTTTTGCATCCGGCGTTCCTGCAAACAAATCTCGATCAAATCAACACGCCTGTATAAGTGGCAGGATTTGACCGTGGCGTCCTTCCGATTGGTGACTGGTCGATATTAATCACTTTGTCAACCTGATCTAGCCCTTCTATTCTCTTATGTTTTCCGGGGATTGTTCTTGCCCGGTTCAAGTCTCTTGCAAGTCTTTTATATAAAATCTGATTCACAAGAGAACTTTCCCCGATCCAGACACTCCCGTTACACAAGTCATAACTCCCAAAGGGAATTTTACATCAATGTTCTTGAGATTATTCTCTTGTGCACCGACTACTTTCAGATAACCTGTCGGCTTCTTTCTTTCTGTCGGAACCGGAATCCTGATTTTTCCACTCAAATACGCTCCTGTGACAGAATTTGGATTTTTCATAATTTCCTGTGCATTTCCCACAGCAACAACCTGAACCGCCATGTTCTCCTGCCCCCGGACCGATATCTACTATTATAATCCGCTGCCAGCATCGTATCTTCATCATGTTCTACTACAATCAATGAATTTCCAAGATCACGCAAATGTTTCAGCGTCGCAAGAAGTTTATCATTATCTCTTTGATGAAGTCCGATACTCGGCTCATCCAGAATATATGCAACTCCGACCAGACCTGATCCAATCTGTGTTGCAAGTCGAATTCTCTGTGCTTCTCCACCGGAAAGTGTTCCTGTCGCACGCGCAAGCGTCAGATAATCCAGACCGACATCCATCAAAAAACTGATTCTTGCTTTGATCTCTTTCAGAATCTGATTACCAATCAACTGCTGTGTCTCTGTCAATTGAAGTTCATCTAAAAATTTCTGAAGACGTTCTATAGAAAGTGTTGTCACTTCTGAAATATTCTTATCTCCAACTGTTACAGCTAAAGCCCCCGGCTTCAAGCGCTGTCCTTTACAGGCTGAACATGGTGTAATATTCATAAATGTCTCATATTCTGCTTTCATCGTCTGAGAACCTGTCTCACGGTAACGACGTTCCACATTCTTGATCAATCCTTCAAATGCAACCGGATAAATCCCTTCGCCTCTCTGACCTTTATAATAAACCTTTACTTCTTTTCCGTCTGTTCCATAAATCAAAACATCATGGATTTCTTTCGGATAATCCTCAAAAGGGGTATCCAGATCAAAATGATATTCTTTACACAGTGCATCCAGAATTGCACGTGTGAAGCTGCTCTTGTCTGTACAGGACTGCCATCCTAAAACTGCAATCGCACCTTGATTAATAGACAACGACGGATCCGGAATCATCAGTTCTTCTGAAAATTCCATTTTGTATCCAAGTCCAAAACATTCCGGGCAAGCCCCAAATGGATTGTTAAAAGAAAAACTGCGAGGCTCAATCTCATCGATACTGATTTCGCAGACAGGACATGAAAAGCTCTGGCTGAAATTCAGAGGTTCTCCATCGATCACATCAACAACAAGCAGACCTTCTGCGAGCTCAAGTACATTTTCGACAGAGTCTGTCAGTCGTTTTTCAATTCCAGGTTTTACTACAAGACGATCTACAATAATCTCAATATTATGCTTGATATTCTTATCTAATGTAATTTCTTCTGAAAGTTCATACATATTGCCATCCACACGAACACGAACATATCCACTCTTTTTTGCACGTTCGAAAAGCTTTGCATGTGTTCCTTTTCTTCCACGTACAACAGGTGCCAAAAGCTGTATCTTCGTTCTCTCCGGAAGCGCCATGATCTGATCCACCATCTGATCTACCGACTGTTTTGCAATCTCACGACCACATTTCGGGCAATGCGGAATTCCAACTCTCGCATATAATAATCGAAAATAATCATAAATCTCCGTAACAGTTCCAACTGTGGAACGTGGATTGTGATTCGTTGATTTCTGATCGATAGAAATTGCAGGTGAAAGCCCTTCGATACTTTCTACATCCGGTTTCTCCATCTGACCAAGAAACTGTCTTGCATAGGAAGACAGTGATTCCATATAACGTCTCTGTCCTTCTGCATAAATTGTATCAAATGCAAGGGAAGATTTTCCAGAACCGCTAAGTCCGTCAAAAACAACCAGTTCATTTCTTGGGAATATCTACATCTATATTCTTCAGGTTATTCTCATTCGCGCCTCGTATCTTAATGTAACTGTCTTGGCGTCCATTTTCTTACCCATTTTGTAATCTCCTATTCCATATCATTGAGCATCTTTTTTAATTCAACAAGCTTATCACGAAGCTCTGCCGCTGCCTCAAAGTTCAATTCCGCTGCTGCCTTCTTCATCTGTTTCGTCAGATCCGCGATCAGTTTCTCCAGTTCTTTCTGGCTCATGGACTCCGGATCTTTTTCAAGCCGCATCTCTTCTGCCGCAACCTTTTTAGAGATACTGATCAGATCACGCACTGACTTCTGAATCGTCTTCGGCGTAATTCCATGCTCTTCATTGTATCTCATCTGAATCTCACGACGACGCTGTGTCTCATCGATCGCCAGCTGCATTGATTCTGTAATCTTATCTGCATACATGATTACATGTCCTTCTGCATTACGCGCTGCACGACCGATTGTCTGAATCAGCGAAGTCTCTGAACGAAGGAATCCTTCTTTATCTGCATCAAGGATTGCAACAAGAGTGATTTCCGGAATATCAAGTCCTTCTCTCAAGAGGTTGATCCCAACCAACACATCAAACACATCTAGACGCATATCTCGGATGATCTCCGTACGTTCAAGTGTATCAATATCCGAATGAAGATATTTTACACGGATTCCTACTTCACGCATATAATCTGTCAAATCTTCTGCCATACGCTTTGTCAGCGTTGTGACAAGGACTTTATTCTTCTTACTGATCTCTTTGTTCACTTCACCGATCAGATCATCAATCTGTCCTTCTACCGGTCGCACTTCAACTTCCGGATCCAGAAGTCCTGTCGGACGGATTACCTGTTCTGCTCGAAGAAGTTCATGATCCTTCTCATATTCTCCCGGTGTCGCAGATACAAACATCACCTGATTGATCTTACTTTCAAACTCATCAAAGTTAAGTGGACGGTTATCCTTCGCAGATGGGAGACGGAACCCATAATCTACCAATGTCTGCTTTCTCGACTGGTCTCCGTGATACATTCCACCAATCTGCGGGATCGTCTTATGTGACTCATCAATCATCATAATAAAATCATCCGGGAAATAATCAATCAATGTATACGGAGCCTGTCCCGGTCGAAGCCCTGCCAAATGTCTGGAATAATTCTCAATTCCGGAACAAAATCCAGTCTCCTTAAGCATCTCAATATCAAAATTCGTTCGCTCTGCAATACGCTGTGCCTCTAAAAGCTTATCATTTCTCTTAAACTCTTTGACACGTTCTTCTAATTCTTCTTCAATATCTGCCACCGCACGTTTGATATTCTCACGGTCAACCACGTAATGAGATGCCGGAAAGATTGCTACATGTTTCAGTTCGTCCTTCACTTCTCCTGTCAAAATATCAATCTCTGAGATCCTGTCTATCTCGTCTCCAAAGAATTCCACACGAATCGCTGTGTCACTCTCATATGCCGGAATGATTTCCAAAACATCTCCACGCACACGAAATGTACCACGGTGGAAATCCATATCATTACGATCATACTGGATCTCAATCAGCTTTGCCATTACTTCATCACGATCTTTGATCATACCCGGACGCAAAGAAACTACCATGTTCTGGTAATCTACCGGGTTACCCAGCCCATAGATACAAGATACACTTGCAACAATGATCACATCTCTTCGCTCCATCAGTGACATAGTTGCGGAGAGTCGAAGCTTATCAATCTCGTCATTGATGGACGAATCCTTGGCAATATATGTGTCTGAAGATGGAACATATGCTTCCGGCTGATAATAGTCGTAGTAGGAGACAAAGTATTCCACTGCGTTATTCGGAAAGAACTCTTTGAATTCCCCATACAGCTGCGCAGCCAGCGTCTTATTATGTGCAATAATCAATGTCGGCTTGTTCATCTGTTGAATAACATTCGCATGGTAAATGTCTTACCAGATCCAGTAACGCCAAGCAACGTCTGACACTGGTTTCCTTCTTTGAAGCCTTCGACCAGCTCTTTAATTGCCTGCGGCTGGTCGCCAGTTGGGTTGTATTGTGATACTAATTCAAAATGATCCATGTAATTTCTCCTGAGCGCTCTAATTTAGCGGTGATATTTTAGAAATAGTAGTTGTTTTCTTAGTATTGTTACTTGTATAGTATATCATTCAGGAGAAAAAAAGTACAGAACTAAATCGAATGTTTGTTCTGTACTTTTACATCTTAGCTCGATTCTACATACCTTTAAAATGTATTTGGATTTAAAGTCAATTTTTTTATTTCGTTGACAGAATAACCTTTTAAGATATATAATATTTTTATTACATTTGTAAGATTTGGAGGAATATCACATGAGCAATCTGCCTCAAATTTCAGAAGCTGAATTTGAAGTTATGAAAATCGTTTGGAAATACGCACCAATCAGCACCAATGAAATTACTGAAAAATTAACACAAATTTCCAGTTGGAGTCCTAAAACAATTCAGACATTGATTAAACGTCTCGTTTCTAAAAAAGCACTAACCTATGAAAAACAAAGCCGGGTTTTTGTCTATACTCCATTGGTCAAGGAAGACGAATATATTCGGCAGGAAAGTAATTCTTTTTTAAAGCGATATTATAATGGTAATATCACTTCTATGCTTGCCTCTTACATTGAGGATGATAAATTGTCTGAAGAAGACATTGCCAGCTTACGGAATCTTCTTTCCAATCATTAACCATGGGAGGAGGAGCATATTTTGATATATTTTAGTTTTCGATTTTTACTGTGTAATGCCATCATTTGTATTTTTTAGGTAGTTTACTGGGATTAAAAAAATTTATTGCAAAGGCAATTATCCGCACGTATGCAATATAATCTTTCGATTATATTTCTTGCCGTTCTAATTGTTCCCTTTTTACCAATAAGCTCTGCCCCATCTTCTATATCGTGGAGCCATTTGCTGACAGCCAGTTCAAGTACCAATGGTGACATTCAAACCACTTTTCTTTCTGGTAATGGTTATAATTTGGATAAAATAAATGATTTTGCTGTCTCTGTCAGCACCCAAATACCAACTTTTATTCACACATTACTTGTATTTTTCTGGAGTATCGGTATATTCATAATGTTTTTTCTTCTCTACCGCTCAGTAAAACAAGTAAAAGCCTTACATAGTTCTGCTTTACCTCTTCAAAATGAAGAACTAAACGCTCTTTATATAGAATGTTTAAACGAAGTGAACAGCAAGCATACCATTCCGATTTATAGTACAGCATTTTTGAAATCTCCTGTTTTGGCTGGTTTCCTGCATCCTCGCATTTATCTTCCAATTCACTTGATTTCAGATTTTAACGCTGGAACTATAAGCGCAACTGATATTCGCTATATGCTTCTTCATGAACTGCAGCACTACAAGCATAAAGATATTCTAATTGGATATTTGATAAATACAGTAAATGTTTTCTACTGGTTCAATCCCCTAATCTGGTATTTTCTAAAAAGAATACGACAGGAACGGGAACTTGCCTGCGACAGTGCTGTATTACAATTATTGAAAGAAACAGAATACAAGTCATATGGAAATACACTGATTAACTTTGCCGAAACAATAGCTCTGTCTCCATTCCCTCTTACTATGGGAATTAGTGGAAATATAAAACAGTTAAAAGGACGCATTTTAAATATTGCATCATTCCACCAACCTACTTTTAAACAAAAAATTCGTGGATATCTTATATGCATATTCGTCTCTACTATCATCATTGGATGCATTCCCATACTTTCTGTTTATGCTTCTGATCAGACTGGCTATCATTTTGACACAACCGAAAAGAATATTACTCAGCTAAATCTTTCTTCCAATTTTGGGGACTACACCGGAAGTTTTGTTTTATATGATCAGTCTGCTGATAAATGGAATATTTATAATATGGATCATGCTTCCACACGTGTATCACCGAATTCGACTTATAAAATATATGATGCATTACTTGGCTTGGAATCTGGAATTATTACACCAGAACATTCCACTTTCACATGGAATGGAGAACCATATCCTTTTCATTCATGGGAAGCCGATCAAGATTTAACCTCGGCTATACATAATTCTGTAAACTGGTATTTTCAGGCAATTGATTCACAGGCAGGTTTTGAAGCCGTAAGAACATTTTTACAGACAATAAACTATGGGAATCAGAATACTGGAACAAATCTAAATCTCTATTGGACAGATTTCTCTCTGAAGATATCACCCATAGAACAGGTGGAATTGTTACAGGATTTCTATCAAAATAATTTTCATTTTGACAGTAAAAATATCCAGGCAGTAAAAAAAGCCCTGCTGCTTTCCACTACTTCTTCCGGTTCTCTTTACGGGAAAACAGGAACCGGGCGTGTCAATGGTAAAGATGTCAATGGCTGGTTTATCGGATACATTGAAACAGCGAATAATACTTACTACTTCGCAACAAATATTCAATCCTCTTCTGGTGCAACTGGAAGTCAGGCTACCGAAATAACAGAATCTGTACTTTCTAATCTTGGTATTTGGAAATAAATAAAGAGAACTGATAGCATAATTTCCCGTTATCAGTTCTCTTTATTTCATTCTTCTCTACTGATCAATTCTGCAAATTACCTAACCGGTACTGATACCTCGGTATATTATCAATACCATTATCTAAAATCCTGTTTCCAACATACTGAATCGTTCCATCATCCTGAATTTTCATCGTAAGTTCGTGTGTAATAACAGCATCATTACATACAACAGAATCACATACTGCATGAATTGTCAAAACAATGGTTCCATCTTCATTGTTCCTGACTTCTGTTACTTCCGGTAAAGACAAGCCAAAATGTGTTGGTGAATAATTACCACATCCCAATCGTTCCCAGATAAACATATTACTTTGTTCATCGTAGACCGCCCATTCTTTCAATTCTTCTTTTGTAACAGGAAGATATGTCATAATTACATTTTCGAACTCTTCTGCTGGAATTCCCACAACCTCTTTTTCTGCAGTAAATTTTTCTCCATATTTCATTTGATAAAAATATTCATAAAGTCCATTATAATCCAACCCCTGCATATCCTCCGCATTCCAGTTTGAACATAACAGATTGTTTCCCTGATAGCCGAACGTACTCACATATTTTTTTGAATATTCCCGACACTCCTCACTCAAAGGCTTTACCCGGATAATACAACTTCCATCTACAATCTCTGTCACTTCCGGTGGTTCAGGTACGCATAATTCATAACAGAAATTCCCATTTTCAGTATATGCCCATTCTTTTATTTTTGATAGCGATATGTATGTAAGTACAGGCTCTGTATCCTCACTCCAGATCATTTTTGCGGACATCACACTCATTTCTTTTCCATCATAACTATATTCTTTTCTGGTAATTCCACCATCTGTATCTGCTTCATATAAAATTACACTTCCTTTTTCTTCTTGTTCTGCAGATTTTAAAAATTGTTCCATCTTCTGATAATTATCCATAACAGAATAATGATCGGAACCAATGACCGGATTCCCATTTTGTTTGATAATTTCTTTCATCCGATTCATCATTTGCTCAGCAGTTGTTCTGATCTGCTTCTTGTATTCCATTATATTCAGAATAAATATCTCGATAATGCCCATAATTTCTTCACAATCGTTCACAGCTTCCTTTTTCTTGTCTTCATCGATTTGGTAGATTATATCCCTTATCCGGATTTTCCATGGTAGTGTTTTTTTGATTCTTCTCATTTTTTACATCTGTGCTGTTTAACGATATCTTACTTTCACAGGAAGTCAGAATCATTCCTATACAAAGTACTAACAAAATACTTTTTCTTTTCATATTGCCCCCTAATTATTACTGTAATTCTCTTCCCACTCTTCTTCTGTTAACCTTGGCATATACCACCCTGCATTTGCATTTTGATCTGACCTAATTACCTTATTTGATAAATACTGGAAACTTCCGTCTTCCATAGGTTTTATCATCAATTCACTGGTGATTGCCTGATCTAACATTCTGATTTCCCATACTGCTTCTATCGTAAGTTTTAATGTTCCATCTTGTAATTTTTCATATGAGATAACTTCCGGATATGGCTCATATGGGAATTCACAATCATATAACCCTCGCGGTCTGTATCTAAAAGTTTTATTATCAGAGTTATAAAAAGTTCCCTTTTCAATCTCGGTATTACTAAATGGTAAATAGGTCTTTATAACCTCTTCAAACTCATCTTCTGGAACTTCATATTCTGCTCCACCATAATTTGCTTCATAATGGAACTTGCTTTCCATATTTCATATAATACATTTTTTCATAAAGATCATAAAAATCAAGTTCCGTATAATTCTGGTTATCCCAATTTGTAATCAACAGATTATTAAGTGCATACCCCAACGGCATAACATATTTTCGATTCAATTCCCGGCATGTTTTATCTAATGGCTGCACTCTGAATCCAGTTTCACCCGGTGCTCCATCAAATCCCGGTGGGTGATATTCCTCCAGAAACAAGTATCCTTTTTCTGTATATTTCCACTCATATGCTTCATATTCATCATAATAATTAGCCTGTGGACTATTATCTTTCCATTTAACCTGACATAATCGAACATTTATCTTTCCATTCATTGACTCTAAATGATATTGTATAATTTCCCCTTCATCAAATACAACAACAATATCAACTGCTGCCTGTTCTTCTTTCTCCGCTGCTTTGCAAAATTCTTCTACTTTTTCACGATTTGACCATATCAATCTGATTATCACGATCTACTGCCGCATATCCTTCTCTTCCAGACAATTGATAATTTTTCTTTTCGCCTTTAATGTATTTAACTTCCGACTTCTCCTTCATATAAACAGACCGAAAGTTTGCGCTTGTTTTTTACTTCTAGTCA
>ENA-OQCX01000621-OQCX01000621.1-human-gut-metagenome-genome-assembly--contig:-NODE-621-length-18190-cov-2.469468_pt1 | contig 18190 bp, 18 predicted proteins | sample MGYA00242762_ERZ504587 | MGnify/ENA primary metagenome ERZ504587 (study PRJEB26092, sample SAMD00036337) | human gut metagenome | host: Homo sapiens | study: EMG produced TPA metagenomics assembly of... | reverse complement strand
TTATCTCGGAATGGACGCGGAATTAATTCGATATATGGTATGAAATATTCTGAATGGTACATGTTAGGTTTTCCGAAGAAGAAATCAACGCAAGGCTGGATGAAATCCTCAGTTTTGCTGATTAGTGGTTTGATTTCATCATCAGCCGGTAAAGACCTACTCCAGTGGTATGTTTGTACGCCTGGCCTTTGCTGTGGCTATCAACATAGATCCGGAGATCCTGGTAGTGGATGAAGCACTTTCTGTAGGTGATGTATTTTTCAGGCGAAATGCTATCATAAGTTCGAGGAATTTAAGAAACAGGGCAAAACTATTTTGTTTGTAAGTCACGACCTGGGAAGCATTTCCAAATACTGCGATCGTGTTATTCTTTTGAATCAGGGTGTCATGCTGGACGAGGGCACGCCTAAAGCTATGGTAGACATGTATAAGCAGCTTCTGGTACATCAGGATCCGGTGAAACAGGCAGAAGGCTCAGAGACAAAGAAAGAAGACTGGAAACAGGGATTCCTTGTGAACCCAAACACATTGGAGTATGGGGAAAAACAGGCTGAGATCACAGACTTCGTTGTAATGGATTCCAAGGGACTTCAGACCAACACGATCGAGAAGGGGTCTAAATTTCAGATTAAAATGCGCATTCATTTTCATGAAAGCATTCAGCAGCCTATTATGGCTTTCACGTTCAAGAATATTCAGGGAACTGAGATCACAGGAACCAACACTATGTATGAAGGTGTGAATGTGGAACACACAGACGCAGGGGATGAGTGTGTAGTGGTTTTTGAGCAGAAAATGGATATGCAGGGCGGGGAATATCTTCTCTCCTTTGGATGTACCGGTTATCGGAATGGAGATTTTACCGTATTCCATCGTTTATATGATGCATGCAACATAACTGTGGTTTCTTCCAAAAATACAGTTGGATTCTACGATATGAATTCCAAAGTGTGGATAGAGGAATAATAAAATATGCAGGAAAAAATCGGAAACGTAACATTAGATTATGAATATTACCCAGGCGAGGATCTGTACAGCGATGGTCCTGTGGAAGAAGAGCTTCTTGAAATTGCGAAAAATTATCAGGAGAAGGAACTAAACCAGTTGATCTATGAGCGAAACAGCTGGCCGGTTCTTTATCATTTTTCACATATTCGCCAGAACATTCTGGAGTGGCTCCCTATCACAAAAGAACAGAAGGTTCTGGAAATCGGATCCGGATGTGGACCGATCACAGGAGTTCTCGCGCGAAAAGCCAAAAGTGTCACCTGTATCGATCTGTCGAAAATGCGCAGCACCATCAATGCATATCGAAATCGCGAATGCGATAATGTGAAAATTATGGTAGGAAATTTTCAAGATGTGGAGAGTAGTCTTACTGAGAAATATGATTACATTACCCTGATCGGTGTGTTTGAATATTCCAGGCTATATCGGGACAGCACAGCCTTATGTGGAAATGCTCCGACGCATTGCCCGCCATCTGGCACCGGGAGGCAGAATCGTGATCGCGATTGAGAACCGGCTTGGTCTGAAATACTGGGCCGGCTGCACCGAAGATCATGTGGGAAAATATTTTGAAGGACTGGAGAACTATCCGGATACCAGAAGTGTGCAGACTTTTTCCAGAAAGGAACTGTCTGATATTATTGACCAGGCTGGTGAATTTAAGACCACTTTCTATTATCCATATCCGGATTATAAATTCCCGATGACTATTTATTCAGACAAGCGTCTGCCGAAGAAAGGCGAGCTTCGGGATAATTTCTGTAATTTTGACCGTAACAGAATACAATTGTTCAATGAGGGGAAAGTATACGATTCCCTCACTGATGCAGGACTTTTTCAGGAATTTTCCAATTCATTCCTGGTGATTGTGGAAAGGAAGGAAAACAAATGAAAGAGATTATTTTCAGTAAATATTCCAATGAAAGAAGCCGTTCCTTCGCAATTCGCACTGACATTGTGGAAGAAGATGGGAAAAGATGGCTGGAGAAAAAATGGCTGTATCCGGAAGGAAAAGAACATGTTCTTCGCATGAAAAAATGGAATCAGAAGCTTGATCAGATGTATGGGGAAGTTCCGTTTCTGAGCAACAAGTGCGAGATAGGCGAAGACTGTGCTTATTTTGAGTATCTGGAACAGGAGAATCTTGCAGAATATCTGGATGATCTGCTGGGAAAGGGAGAAAAGGAAAAAGCTGAGAAAATTTTTACGGAATATCTGGAAAACGTACAGAAGCTTCACAGCAAAAAGCCGTTCACAATAACTGAGGAATTCAAAAATGTTTTCGGTGATGTGCCTATGCCTGGCGGACTGACATGTACAGATGTTACGAATATTGATATGATCTGTGACAATGTTGTAATGACCCGTCCATATACACTTCTGGACTATGAATGGACATTTGAGTTTCCTGTTCCCTGTGAATTTGTACTGTATCGGATCATTCATTACTATATACAGACGCATAAAGTGCGTGAAGTGCTGAATGCAGCCGGATTTTATGAGAAATTTGGTATTTCAGAAGTGATGAGAACCAGTTTTTCCAGAATGGAAAGCGGTTTTCAGGTATATATTACAGGCATGCATGTTCCTATGAGGGAGATGTATGCCACAATGACTCCAGGGGTGGAATATTTGTCCCTGAGTAATCTGGGACCGCTGCAGGTATATTTCGCAGAACAAAGAGGTATGTATTCCGAAGCAAGTTCTGTAAAAAGACCTATTATGGCCGGAAAGGTAAAATGCACCTTGAATCTGCCGAAAAGCTGCAGGTTTATTAGAATTGATCCAGGTGATCATCCGTGTACGGTACATCTTGCAGCAATCCGCTTTGACAGGATGCCTGCTTCCCTGGACGGGGTTCTGACACCCGATGGAACAATCTGCGGCAGCTGGGCCTTCCTTTCACGGTTTGATCCCTGCATTGTAGATATAGAGGTTCCGGAAGGTGCTAAGAATCTTACACTGAATCTGGAGATTGATGAGGCAAAGGAAGATATGCTGAATGAGATCTGTTCCCTTGAGGTGAGAAGCCACAGTCTTAAAGGAGTGCTTGGAGAGCGGGCGAGAGAAGCAGTGGGCCGTTTGAAAAATGGTCGGGAATCTTCTGCAAAGAAAGGAAAGTAGAATGAATCAAAAGGTAATGCTGGTTGAAAAAGAACGGTTTCTTTTGAATGATAATTGCAAATATATGATCACAGGAAGGGTTTCAAAGGAAGCAGATATAGAGTGTTATCTGGATGGTATCCGCCTTCCTTCTGAGGCAAACCTGATTACTGTGATGACCGGATTTATGAGGGCTGTGGAGACGAAAAATCCAGGAGGCAAATGGGTGGAGGTATTAGTTACCCTGCCTGAAAATCTGCAGAATTACAAAAAACTTGAGGTGTACGCTGTTAACGGAAAGGAGCGTTTCCTCTGGTATAAGATGAAAACCTCGGATCTTATGAGAAAACAGGGAAAACCTCAGCTTTTTGTTGATGGGGAATCTATAGTCAGAGAGCAGAAGAAGGTTATCCTTGCCGGCTGGGCGGTAGGAACTACACCGGTTTCCCTGCAGGTATATGATGAAAATAAAAAGCCTGTGAAAATAACCCTGAAGCGGAATACCCGAATGGACGTGGCAGAAATGTTTCGGGAATGCGAAGTGAATAAGGATTGCGGATTCCATATCCAGGCAGAAAATGTATCTGGAAAGAAGGCTTATCTTGTTGCAAAGGATGAGAACGGAAAAAAGGCAGTCTACCAGATTGGTATTTCAAAGGGCGAACGCTTTAAGGCAAAAGCCAGCCTTTATTCGAAAAAGGCAATGGAGAATTATCGTTCCAATGGCATTCATACTGTGATCCGGAAGTCGCTGATCAAGCTGGAAGCATTGAGCAAGGGAGACGGTCTTTACCAGACCTGGCTGAAGGAGAACAGGGTTACTAAGAAAGAACTGAATCAGCAGAGAAAGACTGTTTTTCGGGAGAACATTAAGTTTAGCCTTGTGGTTCCTCTCTATAAGACGGATAAGTACCTTTTGAAGGCTCTTGTGGATTCTGTGCTGGCGCAGACATACAGCAACTGGGAACTTTGCCTTTCAGATGGAAGTGGAGCAGATTCTCCGATCCGCAGTATTCTGGAAGAGTATCAGAAAAAGGATCCAAGGATCAAAGTTGTTTTCAATGAGAAACAGCTGCAGATTTCAGACAATACAAATGCTGCTATTGGAATTGCCACTGGAAATTATATTGCATTTGCAGATCATGATGATACCCTGGCAGAGGAAGCTTTTTATCAGATGGCAAAGGAAATCTCACAGCATCCGGAGGCGGATCTTATTTATTCTGATGAGGATATTATTGATATAAGAGGAAATCGGCTTTTCCCTCATTTTAAGCCGGATTTTAACCCTGATTATCTGTGCTGCGTAAATTATATCTGCCATCTGGTGGTTGTAAGAGAACGCTTCTCGATCGAACAGGGCTTCTGCGGCCAGAATATGACGGTTCTCAGGACTTTGATTTTCTGCTTCGCTGCACGGAGCATACAGACAGTGAGAAGATCCGCCATATTCCCAAAATTCTGTATCACTGGAGAAGCATGAGGGTTCCACAGCGGGCAATCCGGATGACAAGCCATATGCAGTGATCGCAGGAGAAAAGGCTCTTGCAGGGCATTATGAGCGCATGGGAATTAAGGCAGAGGTGGAATACACTGGATGCCCGGTCGTTTTCAGAACCCATTTTGTTATAGAGGGTGACCCGAAGGTATCAATTCTGATTCCGAATAAGGATCATACAGAGGATCTGAATAAATGTGTGACTTCCATTCTGGAGAGGAGCACCTGGAAAAATATCCAGATTATAGTAATTGAGAATAACAGTGAGAAGGAAGAGACCTTCCACTATTATGAGGAACTTGAGAAGCGGTATCCTCAGGCAAAAGTGGTTACATGGGATGGTCCCTTCAACTATTCAGCAATCAACAATTTTGGTGCAAAATATGCGGATGGAGATTATTTCCTTCTGCTCAATAATGATACAGAGGTTATTACTCCAGAGTGGCTGGAGAACATGATGGGCTATTGCCAGAGAGAGGATGTGGGCATTGTAGGAGCCAAGCTCCTTTACCCGGATAATACGGTTCAGCATGCTGGTGTCGTGGTAGGAATCGCAGGTTTTGCAGGACATATTCTTACCGGATATGACAGATATGCCACAGGATATTTGTGGAGACTGGCAACTACACAGGATGAGAGCGCAGTAACAGGCGCCTGTCTGATGGTGAAGCGAAGCGTTTTTGAGGAACTTCATGGGCTGGATGAAAGCTTTGCAGTGGGACTGAATGATATTGACTTCTGTCTTAGGGCAAGGGCACTTGGTAAATTGGTTGTATTTACTCCGGAGGCCTGCCTGTACCATTATGAATCTAAGTCACGCGGACTGGAGAATACGCCGGAGAAGAAGGCGCGTCTTCAGAAAGAGGTGGATCATTTCCGGGAACGTTACAGAGATTTTCTGAAAAAGGGTGATCCGTATTACAATCCGAATCTGAGTATTGTGAGAGGAGATTGTGCATTCAGGATGGCGTATGAGAAGAAGGATGAAATAGTTTGATGCAGAACTAACATAAAAACCCAGTCGGGAGAGGAAGATACCCTGTCCTGACTGGGTTTTTTATTAGGATTTTACAATTTTCACGATCCTCCAGATCAAAAGAATCAGAAGAAGTAAGAATACACCGGCAATTACAAAATACGGAATTTCAGTGTGATTATCGGAGTAGTCCTTGGCCGCCTGCATGTGCTGCTGACCTTCCTGGACGGAAGCAGTATCATCAGACTGAACAACTTCAAGGACTGCAGATCCCACAGAAGTGCCGTTAAAAAGGTAGGTGCGGTCAATCTGGTCGCCGTTCTGGGAATCTTCTGTGGTAAGGCTATCGGCACCGGTGCCGGCTGGAACTACTACATCACCGCCGGAGATAATGCTGAAATCGCTGTCTCCAAGGGATAAAGTTACAAACTGATCGAATCCATAATTGAGAATAGAGCTGCATCAGGAGCTGTCTGACCGGAAGCACCTTTCAGGACTACGCTGATCAGAGTCATGCCATTTCGCTGGGCTGCACATACCAGTGTACTTCCGGAGCTTCCGTATAACCTTCCTTACCGCCGATACATCCTTCATAAATCCGGTGCTGCCAGTATCTGTCATGGTGAATTTGCTGGTCAGGTTACGGGCTGCCGCTTTATTGGTGGCAGGGATCGTGTAGCTGGTGGCTGCTGCGATGGTTCTGAAAGACTCATTCTGGATGGCGGCCTGCATGATCAGCGCCATGTCGTGGGCTGTAGTGTGCTGGTTGTCATCCGGAAGTCCGGTGGGATTCGTGAATACGGTATTGGTACATCCAAGCTCCTGTGCCCTGGTATTCATCTGCTGGACAAAGCCGTCCACAGAACCGCCTACATGCTCTGCAATCTGCAGTGCAATATCATTGGCAGAGGCAACCATAATGGCATACAGGCACTGCTCTACAGTGAAGACCTCGTCAACCTGTGAGGAAATACTGGCACCACCGTCTGTGACACCGGAAACTCCGGTGGCGGTCATGGTAACCTCATCTGTGAGCTGTGTATTCTCAAGAGCCAGAAGACAGGTCATGATCTTGACTGTACTTCCAGGGAAAAGTACTTCGTCTGCATTCTTGGAATAGAGAATGGTATTGGTGGTATTCTCCATGACTACAGCCGCTTCAGAAGAAATATCGGAAGCCTGTGGCCATCCGGAAATGGAATTGGTAGATATGGTACCTGATGCTTCAACTGCTGCACTCTGGTCTGCCTCTTCTGCAGATATGGGAACCTGGAAAAGAAGAGATGCAAAAAGACCAAGAGTCAGAAAAACTGAGGTTATCTTTCGCTTTTTCATAGTATAATGAACTCCTGTATTAAAATAAGGGTATCTGCAGTGCTGTCTGTGAACAACATGGTAACACTCTTTCTGACAGTGCAGATACAATTCTGCTGCAAGTATAACATATAGTATATTTTTCCTGTAAAATAGAAAAATATAATACAAATATAATCATATCCTAAAATGTGGTTCAATTCAACCTTTCTTTTACAGCTTCCTTGCAAAATTGTTTCTTCAATGTTAAAATAGGGTCATTATAAAAGCAAAGGATTTTAATATGAGCGATAAAAACGGATCAGAGGGACGGATCCAGTGGTCTCGTTTCTTCAAAAAATTATCTCCTTACATGATCCAGAAGGGACTTTTGTATCTGAAGCATTATGGTCCAAGGGAGTTCTGGATACGGCTGCACGAGCGCTTTGAGCCGGAGGAGATCCCCTATGGTCCCTGGTACGCGGCATATGTGCCGGACCAGACGGTCCTTGACAAACAAAGAAAGAAAAAATTTGCTTACGCACCTCTTATCAGCGTGGTAGTTCCGGCTTATCGTACTCCGGAATTATTTTTGCGGCAGATGATCGATTCACTGGAAGCACAGACCTATGAGGACTGGGAGCTTTGCATTGCCAATGGAAGTCCGGAAGATCAGTCCATGAGAAAAGTGCTGGAAGAATACAGCAGCAGGGACAGGAGAGTACGCTGGCAGGAACTCACTGAGAATAAAGGGATTGCAGAGAACACCAATGCTGCATTTGCCATGGCAAAGGGAGAATTTGTGGGCTTCTGGATCATGATGATCTTCTTGCGCCAAATGCTCTTTACGAGGTTGTGAATGCACTGAACCAGCATGAGCACGGGGATGCAGTATACACAGATGAGGATAAGGTGACTGCTGAACTGGATGAGCATTTTCAGCCGCACCTGAAGCCAGATTTTAATATTGATCTGCTTCGTTCCAATAACTATATCTGTCACTTTTTTGTTGTGCGGCGGCAGCTTGTAGAAGAAGTGGGCGGATTCCGCAGGGAATTTGACGGAGCACAGGACTATGATTTTATTTTCCGTTGTGTGGAAAAAGCCAGGGAAGTGGTGCATGTACCGGAGATTTTGTACCATTGGCGTACCCACAAGGCATCTACTGCTGATAATCCTGCAAGTAAGATGTACGCTTTTGAAGCAGGCAAACGTGCTATCGAGGCACATCTTGAGAGGACTGGAGTAAAAGGCACTGTAAGCCATACTCCGGATCTTGGATTTTACAGAGTGAAATACCCGGTACAGGGACATCCGCTTGTTTCCATTATCATTCCCAATAAAGACGAGAAGGAAACTCTGGAGAAATGCCTGGAATCTATTAAGAAGAACACACTCTACGACAATTATGAGATCATTATCGTGGAGAATAACAGCACTACAGATGAGATTTTTGATTATTACAGGAAGATTTCAGAGGATCCCAGGATCCATCTGATCTGCTGGAAAAAGGAATTCAACTATTCCGCGATCAACAACTTTGGGGTTAAAAATGCCAGAGGTGAATATCTCCTTTTTCTGAATAATGATGTAACGGTCATTACAGAGGACTGGATGGGAGAAATGCTGGGGGTGTGTCAGCGAAGAGAAGTGGGAGCGGTAGGTGTGAAACTGATCTATCCGGACAATACCATCCAGCACGCAGGCTGTGTGATCGGAATTGGTGGAATTGCAGGTCATATGTTTGTGGATATGCCTGCGGATCGTACCGGATATCTCCACAAGGCGTCTATTTTACAGGATATGAGCGCTGTAACTGCAGCCTGTATGATGATGAAGCGCAGTGCTTTTGACAAAGTGGGCGGCTTCACAGAAGAACTTGCAGTCGCCTTTAACGATGTGGATCTGTGCCTGAAGACTACGAAAGCAGGTTATCTGGTGGTTTATGATCCTTATGCAAGGCTTTACCATATGGAATCCAGACCCGCGGAGCAGAGAACAATGAGGTGAAAGTCAGACGTTTCCAGCGGGAAATCGAATATATGAGATGTAACTGGATCGATATTCTGAAGAACGGTGATCCCAATTATAATAAGAATCTTTCCCTGACCAAGTGGAATTATTCTTTAAGACCACTTCCGGGCATGACCGGCAAAAAGGAGGAAGACTAAGAAGACATTATGCAGGAAGTATCAGTCATTATTCCCAATTATAATGGATGGCATATCTGGAGGGTGTGCTTTCAAGCCTGGAGCAGCAGGCGTTTCAGAATTTTGAGACCATTCTGGTGGACAATGGATCCTCAGATGGAAGCGTTGCCTTTGTAATGGGGAACTTTCCCTGGGTACACATTGTGGAGCTGCCAGATAATTTCGGCTTTTCAAGAGCTGTAAATGAGGGGATTTATGCATCACGGACACCTTATGTGCTCCTTTTGAATAACGATACAGAAGTAGATAAGAATTTTGTGGGGGAAATGCTGGCAGCTATAAAGCGTCATAAGAAGGCCTTCTCCTGCAGTGCAAGGATGATCTGTTATCATGACCGGAATAAACTGGATGATGCAGGAAATTATTATTCTGCTCTTGGCTGGGCATATGCCCGGGGCAAAGGAAAGGATATTCATTCCTTTGAGAAGGAAGGGCGGATATTTGCTTCATGCGCTGGCGCAGCTATTTACCGTAAGAAGGTTTTTGAGAAAATCGGATATTTTGATGAAGAGCATTTTGCATATCTGGAAGATATTGATGTGGGCTATCGTGCAGGATCTTTGGATATGAGACTGGTATGTGCCAGCTGCACTGGTCTATCATGTAGGCAGCGGAACAAGCGGATCCAGATACAATCAGTTTAAGACCAGATATTCTTCAAGAAATAATATTTATCTGATCTACAAAAATATGCCGGTTCTTCAGATTATTTTGAATCTTCCTTTTCTGGTGCCGGGCTTTGGCATGAAGATCCTGTTTTTTTCCCAGAAGGGAATGGGCAGGGAGTATGTGGCAGGAATCAAAAATGGGTTCCAGATCAGTCATAGAAATAAAAAAGTGAAGTTCCACATGAGAAATCTTGGAAGATACGCCAGAATCCAGCTGGAACTGTGGTGGAATATAATTTACAGATTTATGGTATAAAAAGTTTGTGCAGAAGTGATTCGTTAGTATTTCGTAACTATTTTTCACATTAATGTATGAAGAATTTATTGCAATTCTGTTTTATCTATTATAAGATAGAGAAAGTCACAGACCAGATAGTGCTTAAAGCGTGAGATGTGGATGAAACGCGCAGCAGGAACAGGTTTGTGAAGGTTGCTGTGAGTGACAGACCCAGCAACATGTGAAGAAGGGCAGAGGTGGCAGAGATTGATTAAAGATAATCAGAAGAACTTCAGTCGGCTCCATGTCGTTATAGATGCCTGTGTAATTACGTTATCTTATATGTTTGCCTGGGCGCTGAGATTTATCGGACCTTTTGCAGCAAATGCTGTCCGGGCCAGAAGCTTCCAGCAGTATATGTCTGCACTGGTATTTATCCTGCCGGCATATATTCTGCTGTATCATGCGTTTTCACTGTATGAACCAATGCGGATGCAGGGAAGACGTCTTGTGCTGTCTAATATTGTAAAAGCCAATTCTCTTGGTATTCTGATCACTACATTTATTTTGTATACCATTGAAGAAGGCGATATTTCCCGTTCTGTACTGTATATGTTTTATGGAATCTGCATTGTGGCAAGCTGGGGAGCAAGAATGTTCATTTTCTACAGCCTGCGCAAAATGCGAAAGAAAGGACTGAACCAGAAACAGGTAGTGCTGGTTGGGTACAGCCGGGCAGCAGAAGAGTATATTGACCGCATTCAGCAGAACTCAGTGGGGATATGTGGTAAGAGGCATTCTGGATGACAATATTACTGCAGGTACCATGTATAAAGGCGTCAAGGTGATCGGAAGAATTGCCAATCTAAACGTGATCCTGCCGGAGAACAGGCTTGACGAGATTGCGATTACACTGGGATTAAGTGAATATTACCGACTGGAGGAGATTGTAGCGCTTTGTGAGAAATCAGGAGTGCATACAAAATTTATTCCGGATTATAATAAGATTATCCTACGAAACCATATACAGAGGATATTCTGGGACTTCCGGTGATCAATATCCGGTATGTTCCTCTTAGTAATACTTTTAATGCCATGATAAAAAGAATAATGGATATCTGTGGCTCTATTATTGGAATTATTGTGGCGTCGCCGATCATGCTGGTACTATGTGCGCTGATAAAGCTCACTTCTCCTGGACCGCTGATCTACCGTCAGGAACGTGTGGGTCTCCATAATCAGACTTTCTGGATGTATAAATTCCGTTCTATGGAGATTCAGCCGGAGGCAGAGGAGAAGAAAGCATGGACAGTAAAAAATGATCCCAGGGTTACAGCAATCGGCAGATTTATGCGAAGAACCAGCCTTGATGAACTTCCCCAGCTTTTTAATATTTTAAAGGGAGATATGAGTCTGGTAGGGCCAAGACCTGAGAGACCATTTTTTGTGGAAAAGTTCCGTGAAGAGATTCCGAGATATATGGTGAAGCACCAGGTAAGACCCGGGCTGACCGGATGGGCACAGGTAAACGGATACAGAGGTGACACTTCCATCCGCAAGAGGATTGAGTGTGATCTTTACTATATCGAGAACTGGACTGTAGGGTTGATATCAAGATAATGTTTATGACGATCTTTAAAGGATTCATTAATAAGAATGCGTATTGAGAAAGGAAAGAAAAATGGCAAGACCTGGTAGAAAAAAGAGGACTGCTTTGTTTATTGTGGAAATTATCTGTCTTTTGCTGTTTATTGGCGGATTGTATGTATATGGACAGATTGATTCCAGATTGAACAAGATTGAGACACCTCAGCTGGATGAGAGCAAGATTGTTACGAATGTGACAGCACCACAGATGTCTGGCTATACAACTTATGCACTTTTCGGAATCGACCAGCGTTCCAAGAATGCTGCGCTTGATGCACAGAACAGTGATACCATTATCATTGCAAGTATTAATAATGATACCAAAGAGGTGAAGCTTGCTTCCGTATATCGTGATACTCTTCTGGATATTGGAAATGATACTTATACCAAGGCAAATGCTGCTTACGCATATGGTGGTCCGGAACAGGCCATTTCCATGCTGAATACCATGCTTGACCTGAAAATTACGGATTACGTAACTGTTAATTTTAATGCAATGGTAGCTGCAATAGATGCACTTGGCGGTCTTGATATTCCTCTTTCCTATGCGGAAATGGTGTTTATGAATGACTATTGTATAGAAACTTCCCAGGAGACCGGCAAAAGCTACACGCCAGTAGAACTGCCGGATCCCAAGCCGGAGAACGAGGAGGAAATCCTTGGAACATACCATCTGAATGGTGTACAGTCAGTTTCTTACTGTCGTATCCGTTACACTGCAAGCATGGATATGGGACGTACTGAGCGTCAGCGCCGTGTGATCGGAATGATGGTTGACAAAGCAAAGGCAGCAGGAATTACCACCATTTTCAATATTATGGACGAGGTATTTCCTATGATTTCCACATCCATCACGAAGACTGAGATTCTGAACCTGATTCCGACGCTGATGGGGTATAACATTGCAGATACTACCGGTTTCCCAGCCAAGTACAAATTTGCGGATGTGAAGAAGGCCAGCATGGTTGTTGCAGACACGCTGGAGGATAATGTAAAGGAACTTCATAAGTTTCTGTATGGTGCTGACGAGAATTACCAGCCGTCACAGAACATTGTGGAGGCGAATGCCCGGATCATTGAGCTTGTAGGCGGTGCAGATACCTTGGTTGACCAGTCTCCGATTGCAAGTAATGAAGCAGGAAATTCTTCTGATATTGTATGGCAGGGTGACGGAAGCGGAAACTATGATTACAATGATTATGGTGGAAGCGATTACGACAACAGCTACGACAACAGCTATGATAACAGCTACGACAATAGCTATGACAGCGGAAACGATTATAGTGGAGACGATAGCGGCGATTATAGCGATGGCAGTTATGACAGTGGAAGTGATTCTGGCAGCAGTTACGATAATGGAGGAGACTACAGCGGCGGAGATTATAGTGGAGACAGCTCCGGCGATGGCGGTTTCGAAGATGGAAGCGGATATTGATCAGTAGATAAATATTCCATGATTGAAAATTTAAAGGGACCATCCGAAAGGAAGTGGTCCCTTTTTCGCGAAAAGGATGTGCGCTCTGCCAGCAGTGTTACCATATTGCAAAAGTATATTTATTCGTGCAGAGCCTGAAAGAGGAGAGATACTATGGAAACAGTTGACGTAATTATTCCTGCATACCGTCCGGGAAAAGAATTTGAGAAGTTGTTGGATTCTCTTTCCACACAGAATTATCCAGTGGAAAAAATTCTTGTTATGAATACAGAAGAGAAATTCTGGAACACGGCCTGGGAGAAAAAATTTCCAAAAGTGAACGTGGTACATTTAAAAAAGGCGGATTTTGACCACGGTGGAACCAGATGCCGGGGAGCAAGACTGTCTGATTCAGATATTATGGTATTTATGACTCAGGATGCAGTTCCGGCAGACAGAAATCTGATTGGAAATCTGATCCGTCCACTGCAGGAAAATTCCAAAGTTGGAGCTGCCTACGCAAGACAGCTGGCTCGGGAGGACTGTGCTTACCTGGAAAAATACACCAGAAGATTTAATTATCCGGAAACTTCTTCTATAAAATGGGAAAAAGATACTGGCATATATGGAATAAAAACTTATTTTTGCTCCAATGTGTGTGCAGCTTATAAGAAAAGTATTTATGAGGAAATTGGCGGTTTTGTAAAAAAAGCTATTTTTAATGAAGACATGATCTATGCAGGAACTATGGCAAAGCGGGGATATGGAATTGCCTATGCTGCAGATGCCTGTGTGATCCATTCACACAATTATTCATGCAGACAGCAGTTTCACCGGAATTTTGATCTGGGTGTTTCCCAGGCAGATCATCCGGAGATTTTTGAGGGAGTACCATCAGAGGGAGAGGGACTTCGCCTTGTGAAAAAGAGCCTGGCTTATCTTATAAAAACAGGGCATATCTGGCTGGTTCCCAAGCTGGCAGGGCAAAGTGGCTTCAAATATATGGGATATTTTCTTGGAAAAAGATATAAAAAGCTGCCGAAAAAGGTGATTTTGTTTTGTACTATGAACCGTGAATATTGGAAAAACGAGTAACTGTTCAGTGTTTTTACAGTTATGCACTTCGTGAATAGGGACTGTGGCCATGAAAGGTGACACTTTTTTTCGTGTCACCTTTTCTTAATGAATCTATCACATTTTCAACACAATTGCTTGCTAAACTTGTATCATAAATAAAAGAAAATGTTACAGAATGCTGCAGATTCCAACGTGAACAGCAGCACTGTTTATGAACATAGAAGGGAGCAGAAAATGAGTGATGAATGGAATTGGGGACAGGAGCCAGAGAAAACGGATGGCAGCTCCCAACAGCCAGAGAATACAGATGAATCCGGATCGGCTGCATCGGATCAGACAGCGGCCCCCGAAGATGAATTGAATGAAAATGTAACTTATCATTACAAATATACCAGCAGCAGAAATTCAGATGGTGCAGGAAGCACAGACAATGGAAATTATTACGCTTCCAGTCAATAATTCAGATACTTCCGGAAATTCATCCAAAGACAGCGGTTTTGAGTCCCAATCTTCGGAACCCAGATATGCGCATTATCAGGTTGATGAACAGGAGAAGAAGCCTGAGGAAAAAAAGAAAGGAAGACATCACAGACTTCATAATGATAAGGCAGCATCTTCCGGTTTTGGAAGGAAAGCAGGAAATACTATTACGCTGGCTGTGATTTTTGGTCTGGTGGCAGGTCTGGTATTTCAGGCAGTGAATATGGTGTCGGATAAATATTTTAAGAAAGAAACTCAGACTGCAGTAGGGTCTGCAGAGACACTTACTTCTTCAGCATCTGCAAGTACCACGGCAGAAGAAAGCACAGATGCAGGCGAAGGCATCAATGCAGAAATCGTAGCAAATGAAAAAGGTCCCGTTGCAGGGGTTGCCCAGGCTGCAATGCCCTCAGTCGTGGCAATCACTTCAGTAAGCATGCAGGAAATTCGCAGCTTTTTCGGCTATGGAATGGAATATCCCAGTACAGGAAGCGGTTCTGGTATTATTGTCGGAGAGAATGATGATGAACTTCTCATTGCTACCAACAATCATGTAGTGGAGGGCGCTACTACACTGAGTGTCTGCTTTATCGGAAGTGATGTGGTAAGTGCAGAACAGGAAACTGAGAATTATATAAATGGAAATGGAGACTTGAATATTGATGGTGCAGTTTCCGCAAAGATAAAAGGAACTGACGAGGATACAGACCTTGCGGTGATTGCAGTTGAAAAAAGTGACATTCCGGAAGAAACCATGAGCCAGATTAAAATTGCCCAGCTTGGCAATTCGGATGATCTTGCTGTTGGTGAGCAGGTGGTTGCCATTGGTAATGCACTTGGTTATGGTCAGACTGTAACATCTGGCTGGGTAAGTGCCCTGGATCGCACTGTTCAGTCCGATTCCAATACTTATGAGGAGCTGATCCAGACAGATGCAGCAATTAATCCTGGCAACAGTGGTGGTGCCCTTTTAAATATGCAGGGAGAATTGATTGGAATTAACTGTGCCAAAATTGCATCAAGCAGTATAGAGGGAACCGGATATGCCATTCCGATTTCCAAGGCACAGCCCATTCTGGAAGACTTATGAATCGTAAGACAAGGGATAAAGTTTCAGATGAGTCACAGATTGGCTATCTGGGAGTTAAATTCGCCGATCTTTCCAGAGAAGCAATCCAGATGTATAATATGCCATCTGGTGCATTTGTTATGGATGTGTATCCGGGAGAGGCAGCAGATAATGCCGGAATCCAGAAAAGTGATATTATTACCAAGCTGGATGGCCAGAAGGTTTCAAGTAAGGCTGATATCAACGATAAGCTTCAGTATTATTCAGCTGGTGAAGAAATCGAAATTGAGGTGGCACGGTTAAATAACGGAGAGTATGAGGAATCGACAGTAACTGTTACATTGAGTGCAAGACCGGATGGTAATCAGTAATATGCAAGGGGAGCTGATAAGGCTCCCCTTTTCACATTTTATAAAAAGTTAATTTCTAAATCAGAGAAAAGTATGGTACAATAAGAAAACAAAAATGATTTTTACATAAGATAGGAAAGACTGCTGGTTAGCCTGATAACAGCAGCAGGAAAGGAAATAATTATATGACTGAACATTTTGACGATGAAAAAGACGAAATCATCGATGGCGATATAACAGAGAAGAACGATGATCACGAAGATGACAGCGATTATGAGAAATTCTGTTTTCTCTGTCATCGTCCGGAGAGCCAGGCAGGCAAAATGATCGAGCTTCCTAACAATATACATATCTGTAATGATTGTATGCAGAAAAGCTTTGACACCATGACCCAGCAGATGAATAACGGACTGAATCTGAACGATCTTCTTAATATGCCTAATGTGAGTATGATTAATCTGGGCAGTATTCAGGATGCAATTCCCCGGCCGAAGAAAGTAAAGAAGAAAAAAGAAGATGCCAGGCCAGAGATTGATCTTAAGAAGATCCCGGCACCACATAAGATCAAGGCAAGCCTTGACGAATATGTAATTGGTCAGGAGAGAGCCAAGAAAGTAATGTCTGTTGCTGTCTATAATCATTATAAGCGTGTGGCTACAGACACTATGGATGAGATTGAGATAGAGAAGTCCAATATGCTGATGATCGGACCTACCGGATGCGGAAAGACCTACCTGGTAAAAACTCTTGCCAGACTTCTGGACGTGCCGCTGGCTATTGCAGATGCTACTTCTCTTACAGAGGCAGGCTATATTGGTGACGATATTGAGAGTGTGATCTCCAAGCTTCTTGCTGCAGCAGATAATGATGTGGAGAAAGCAGAGCATGGGGATTGTCTTTATTGATGAGATTTGACAAGCTGGCCCAAGAAAAAAGAACACCCAATCAGCGTGATGTAAGCGGGTGAAGCGGTTCAGCAGGGGACTTTGAAGCTTTCTGGAAGGGAAGGTGAGGTAGAGGTGCCGGTCGGAGCCAACAGCAAAAATGCCATGGTTCCTATGGTAACGGTAAATACCAGAAATATTCTGTTTATCTGTGGAGGGGCATTCCCGGATCTGGAGAATATTATCAAGGAGAGACTGAATAAGCAGGCATCTATCGGCTTTTACGCAGACCTGAAGGACAAATATGACAATGATCCACATATTCTGGAGAAGGTAACAGTAGATGATATCCGTGCATTTGGCATGATTCCGGAATTTATCGGACGTCTGCCGATTATATATACACTGGACGGACTGAATGAGGATATGTTAGTGCAGATCCTGAAGGAACCGAAGAATGCAATTTTGAAACAGTATCAGAAGCTCCTTGCCCTGGATGAGGTGAAGCTGGATTATGAGGAAGATGCGCTTCACGCGATTGCGGCCAAGCACTGGAGAAGCACACTGGAGCCAGAGGTCTTCGCGCCATTCTGGAGGAATATATGCTGGATATCATGTATGAGATTCCGAAAGATGACAGTATTGGACAGGTGATCATTACCAGAGAATATATTGAAGGTACAGGCGGTCCGAGAATCCTGCTTCGCGGACAGGAAATTCCCCTGATCGGGATGGCACAGTAGACAGGGAAACAGGTGTTTCATCATTTTGCAGCTGTTCAGGAGACAGCTTTTAGCCGTAAAAGTACTGAATAGTTACAACACTTTTTATATGAAAAGGAGATGGTATTATGGCACGCGATTTTTTTGACGAGTTAAGTGACACAATTACAAGGACAACCAAGGATCTTGGAAAAAAAGCCGGTCAGCTTTATGAGGCGCAGAAGATCAGAAGCAAGATTTCTAGTGAAGAGCAGATGGTACAGAAACTGAAAGCAGACATTGGAAATGTGATCTTTGAAAAGTACAAAGAAGGTGCAGAAGTAGAAGAAGCTCTTAAAGGGTTCTGCGAAGAGATTGAGCAGCATCTGGATATTATTGACGGATATAAGGATGCAGCAGCGGAGATGAAGGGACGGAAAATCTGTCCGGCATGTGGAAAATCTGTAGACAGAAGTGTCTCCTTTTGTCCATATTGTGGCTCTGTATGCCCGACTCCGGAACCGGAGAAAGCTGAGGGTGATGTGGTGGACACTGAGACTGCCAAGGACACTAGAGGGAAGATACGGAGAGAGAG
>ENA-OQCX01000620-OQCX01000620.1-human-gut-metagenome-genome-assembly--contig:-NODE-620-length-18195-cov-2.357594_pt1 | contig 18195 bp, 22 predicted proteins | sample MGYA00242762_ERZ504587 | MGnify/ENA primary metagenome ERZ504587 (study PRJEB26092, sample SAMD00036337) | human gut metagenome | host: Homo sapiens | study: EMG produced TPA metagenomics assembly of... | reverse complement strand
GCTTGAAAAATACAAAAAATGATATCTTAGGAGAACTTTTTGACAAAACAATATTTGCAATGGTTCGTTACAAAATGAGTTTCACGATTTTGATATCTCAGGCTGTTTTGTATCAGGAAAATATCAGCAAAGCTGATCAGAATTGCGTGTCAGGTTTTGCGTACATTTCAATTGAATCAATACAAAAAGAAAAGGAGCAGCTATGGGAGAAAAAGATATTATAGAGAAACTGCTGGAAGATTATAATGATGTATTTGCAGATATTATAAACGGACTGATTTTTAAGGGAGAACAGCGGATTTTGCCGGAATCTCTAAAAAATGCACAGGTTCATTCTCAATATAAAGCAGAGGACGGAAAAGTGCATGAACTGGAAAGAGATGTGATAAAATACTGGAAAGAAAAAGAAGTCGAATTGGCGATCTGCGGAATCGAAAACCAAAGCAATGTGAAAAAATATATGCCATTTCGTGTTATAGGATATGACGGTGCTGCATATCGTAGCCAGTTACTGGATGACAGAAAAGAAATCTTACCGGTCATGACCATTGTATTATATTTTGGCACGAGTCATCACTGGTATGGCAAAAAGAATATTAAAGGATTGATGAAAATTCCGGAAGGATTGGATGAGTATATCAATGATTATGAAATGAAAGTATTTGAAATCGCATGGCTTACCGAAGCTGAGATTAGCCACTTCCACAGCGATTTTAAAGTTGTGGCAAATTTCTTTGTTCAGAAAAGAAAACATAAAGACTATATTCCAGATGATCCAACGGAGCTTCGGCATGTCGATGAAGTACTGAAACTTCTTCAGGTCATGACCGGAGATAAACGATATCAGAAAATATTTCAGGAAAAGAGAGGAGTTAAAAGTATGTGTGATGTAGCAGAAAGACTCGAAAAAATGGGAATGGAAAAAGGAATGGAAAAAGGGCTGGAAATTGGCAAAAATACAGGTATTCGCGAAGAGAAAATCCGTGTATACAAGAAACTTCTTGAAAAAGGATTTTCAGAACAGGAAGCACAGGAGATAACGGAACTTCCGGAGTCACTGGAGATGCAAAACTGTTAAAAATATGATCAAATAGTGACTGAGATACGGAAGATCTGCGGCAGAAAACAACTGCCGCGGATTTTTTCTTTTTTCGGCAAGAATCCGGTTTGAAAAATGGCAGATTCTATGATAGAATAGAGTGCATAATTTGAGAACGTGACAGGGAGCATTGCAAAATGAAAAAGAAACTGGCTGTATTTTTTCCGGGGAGACGCTATGGTGTGGACTGTCCGCTGCTTTATTATGCAGAGTCGATCTGCAGGGAAAAGGGATATGATACGCTGCTGATGCACTATTCGGAGTACAGGGACAAAAAAGACATGATCACCATCGAAGAGAATATCAGACAGACGCTGTCTTATGTGCGTGGACGGATCAGGGAAAGAGATCTCACAGGATATGATGAGATTCTTTTTGTGTCAAAGAGCCTGGGAACGGTATCGGCGGGATGGCTTGCAGATGCACTGGAGAAGGAAAAACGTGTGAAACCGGGAACGATCCGTCATATTTTCATGACACCGCTTGCACAGACCTTCCCGTATAATGCAGAAAGAAGATGCATTGTGATAAGCGGAGAGCTGGATCGCTATCTGGAACGGAAGAAATTAAAAAAATTCTGTAAAAAGCATGAGATTATGTGGTATTGTTTCCCGGATGTCGGGCACAGTATGGAACATGAAAAAATCAAAGATACCCTGAAGACAATGAAGAAGATCATGAAGATCGTGGAAAATTATGTATGATACCAGGAATCCAATATGAGCATAAAAGTGGGATGCTGCTCCAACGATATGCGAATACTGGGGTGCTATGTGCCAGCGGCACATGTTTAGCACCGACCGAAGCGGAGCGTAGAAAGGATTGTGAGAATGCAAAACATAGAACAATCCGCAGGCAGCATAAGTTGATGGGTTTTGACCTCAACACCATATTATTAAAAAACACAATACAATCTGGAGGAAACAGGATGAAAAAATATGACGTGATCATTATCGGGGCAGGTCCGGGAGGTATTTTTTCGCATACGAGCTTCTGAAGAGTAACGAAAATCTGAAGATCGCCGTTTTTGAAGAAGGACACGCACTGGAAAAGAGGAAATGTCCGATTGACGGCAAAAAGATCAAGAGCTGCATCCACTGTAAAAGCTGTTCGATCATGAGCGGATTCGGCGGTGCAGGAGCATTTTCCGATGGCAAATACAATATTACCAATGATTTTGGCGGTACGCTTTATGAGTACATCGGCAAAGAGAAAGCCCTGGAGCTGATGCGGTATGTCGATGAGATCAATATGCAGTACGGCGGGGAGGGTACGAAGCTTTATTCCACAGCCGGAACGAAATTCAAGAAACTCTGTCTGCAGAACCGTCTGCAGCTTTTAAATGCATCGGTAAGACACCTGGGAACGGATGTCAACTATATCGTGCTGCAGAATCTGTATGCATGGCTTAAGGACAAGGCGGATTTTTATTTTGATACGCCGGTGCAGCACATTGAAAAGAAGGAAGAAGGTTATCAGATCGTCTGTGAAGAGGAAAATTATGCATGTGAAAAATGTGTGGTTTCCGTTGGACGGAGCGGAAGCAAGTGGATGGAAAAGGTCTGTGCGGAGATGGGCATTCCGACCAGCTCCAACCGTGTGGACTTAGGCGTCCGCGTAGAGCTTCCGGCTGTGATCTTTTCTCATCTGACGGATGAACTTTATGAGAGTAAGATCGTCTATCGCACGAAGCAGTTCGAGGACAATGTGCGCACGTTCTGCATGAACCCGTACGGCATCGTGGTAAGCGAAAATACAAACGGCATCGTGACTGTAAATGGCCACAGCTATGAAGATCCGGGCAAGCAGACGGAAAATACGAACTTTGCCCTGCTGGTCTCCAAACATTTTTCCGAGCCATTTAAGGACAGCAACGGATACGGTGAGAGCATCGCCAGACTTTCCAATATGCTTGGCGGCGGTGTTATGGTCCAGCGCTTCGGGGATCTGGTACGAGGAAGAAGAAGTACCGTCAACCGTGTGGAGGAAGGCATCGTCAGGCCGACGCTTTCCGCGACACCGGGAGACTTGAGCCTGGTACTGCCAAAGCGTATCCTGGACGGCATCATCGAGATGATCTATGCACTTGACAAGATCGCACCGGGAACGGCAAACGATGACACGCTGCTCTATGGCGTGGAAGTGAAATTTTATAATATGGAAGTACAGCTTGATGAACATCTTGAGAGCATCCACAAAGGTCTCTACATCATCGGAGACGGCAGCGGTGTGACGCATTCCCTGTCCCATGCATCTGCAAGCGGTGTTTTCGTGGCAAGAGAAATTTTAAAATCGTAACGCTCTGGTTCTTCACGATGGAAAAGAGGACAGTCTGATGAAACATACATTTACCAGAAAAGACAGTCAGGCTATGAAAGGAATCGGTATCCTTCTGATGCTTTGGCATCATCTGTTTTACAGCGCAGATTCGTCGCATGGACTTCCGGTGTCTTTTCTGATCCTTTCACAGAAGCAGGTGATCGCAGCCGCGCGTTTCTGCAAGATCTGTGTACCCGTTTTTGTATTCGTAACAGCATATGGAATGGCGATCAAATACCGGACCTGCGGACAGGGAAGGGAGTCATGGGTAAGAATGACGCTGCGGCGTTATCGGCTGCTGATGACACCATTCCTGTTTGTTTATGTACTGGCATTTGCATTCTGCCAGATTGGCGGGATGCGCAGTTATACACAGGTATATGGGAAAGGTATAAGAAGTGTCTGCTATATGCTGGCAGATATGCTGGGACTGACGTATTTTACCGGGACACCGACGATGAATCCGACCTGGTGGTATATGTCGGTGGCCGTTTTGCTGCTGTTTATTCTGCCGTTTCTGTGGATGGCAGTACAGAAGCTGGATATATTTGCAGTTTTGATTCTGGCGGGCATTCTTTTCCTTGCAGGAGGGGATGTGCGGAATAATCAGGCATGTCTCTGTATTTTGACGGCTTCGCTTGGAGTGTGGATGGAAAAAGAGCGGTTTTTGGAACATGGACAGAATTCTGCAAAAGAGACGAAACCAAATCTTACATAAAACAAAGCATGGGAGCGTTTATCTGTCTTATGTTTCTGCTTTTGCTTTTTTTACTGAAACTACGAAAAGGAAATGCTGCATGGATCCTGATTTATCCGGGAAGTGCGGCAGCCGCTGCAGGTCTGGTGTGCTGTTTTCGCATGGATGGCAAAATACAGAAAATCCTGTGCTTTTTTGGGAAATATTCGATGTACATGTTTCTGACACACACCTTTTTGAAGTCTTATTATCTGCATGATATTATCTATGGGATCGGGCAGGCAGAGATCATGTATCTGCTGCTGGTACTGCTTTCGGCTGCACTTGCAGTGCTGCTTTCTTTTTTGTATGAGAAAACAAAGACTGCCTGCAGCAGGCTGTTTCGGAAACAAAAAGTATGATATTATGATAAAAAGAAAACAGATGCGGCAGATGCCGCAGAAATTAGGAGGCATAAGATGGTCATTTCGGTCTGTATTCCCTGCTATCGCTCGGCAAAAACACTGCCGCGGGTGGTGGAAGCGATCAAAGAAGAATTTAAAAAACATCCGGGGTATGCCTATCAGATTATTCTGGTAAACGATGGATCGCCGGACAATACATTTGAAGTTATCACACAGCTCTGCCGGGAAGATGAGAACATCATTGGCATGAATCTTTCCAGAAACCATGGACAGGCATCTGCCAAGATTGCTGCCCTGCGGTATGCGACGGGGGATGCGCTGGTCTATATGGATGATGACGGACAGCATCCGGCAGATGGGATTTTTAAACTGGTGGCAAAAGTAGAAGAAGGATACGATGTGGTCTATGCACACTTTCCGAAAAAGAAAACAACGTTCTTTAAGAAGCTGACCAGTGATCTGCATAATAAGATCGCAGAATGGACAGGAAACAAGCCGAAAGGCATCCATCGCTCATCTTTTGTGGCATGGAGCCGCTTTGCACTGGAATGTGTGAAAAATTACCACAGTCCGTTTCCGTCAGCAGGAGCTTATCTGCTCTGTGTGACAGACAAATTTGCCAATGTGGGGATTGAACACAAAAAGAGGCTGGAAGGAAGTTCCGGTTATACGCTTCGCAAACTGGTCAGCCTGTGGCTGAATTCTTTTACCAATTTTTCGATTGTGCCGCTGCGCATGGCGTCGTTTGCCGGAGTGAGCTGTGCCGGACTGGGATTTCTGTTCGGCATCTACATTATCATAAGAAAACTTCTGCATCCGCGCGTGCCGGCAGGTTATACCTCGACGATTGCGATCATGCTCTTTATTGGCGGTATGATCATGATGATGCTCGGACTTCTGGGGGAGTATATCGGCAGAATGTATATGATCCTCAGCAACAAACCGCAGTACAGTGTACAGAAAGCACTGAATGTGCCGGCAGCGGCGGCAGATGAGCTGGAACGGAAAGACCAGTTGGTCTATGAAACACTGGAAGTGAAAAAAGGTGCATTAAAAGAAGCGGTGCAGATGACAAAGACGGAGAAAGAGGATAAATGAAGATTTTAGATATGATAAAACAGAAAAAGAAATTTATTTCAGATCTGGTCTATACCATGGGAGCTTCGGTGCTGATGAATGGTGTGCTGCAGCTTCTGATCTATCCTTATATCAACCGCAGCATGGGTGAAGAGTATCTTGGCAATGTTGTGTTTTATATGAGCATTGTATACATCATCGGACAGGCGATGGGAATGTCGTTTTGCAGCAACCGTCTGGTACTGCGCAACCAGTGTGAGACTTCCAATGGAGATTATAACAGGCTTCTTTCTGTTCTTGCACCGGCAGGGGCGGTGGCAGGAGCGGTTATTTTTTCTTTCTATGTAAAAAGTATTCCGCAGATCGTGGCATTTGGGATGATCGTGCTTTTTACCGTCCTGCGTTATTATGCTAATGTGGAATACCGTCTGAAGCTAAATTATAAGAAATATTTCCTGTATTTTGTGATCCTGACGGCGGGCTATGGACTGGGAACTGTGATATATGCGCTGACAGGACAGTGGGTGTTCATTTTTCTGACAGGTGAAGTGATCGCAACGCTTTATATGTTTGTGTTTGGCACGATCTTTAAAAAAGAGCCGCCGACAAAAATACCAGGCTGGTTGCAAAACAGATTTTGTTTCTTCTGATGTCCTATCTGGTATTTGAGGGCATCACAAATGCAGACCGGATGATCCTCAAAAATATGCTGGATGCAAAAGCAGTGGCACTTTTTTATGTAGTTTCCATGATTGGCAAAACCCTGCAGCTTTTTGTGGGACCGATCAACAATATTGCCCTCAGCTATATGTCTGCGGACAAAAAGAAAATGACAAGAGAAGATTTCCTGAAAACGACAGTTCTTTATACGGCAGTTGGAGCTGCTTTTTATCTGTTCTGTCTGGTGGGAACACCGCTCTATGTGAAATTGTTTTATCCGAATCTGTACGGGGAACTCAAAGGACTAAACCTGGTAGTCAATGCCGGACAGGTGATCAATTTTGCAGCGTCACTGATCCTGCCGTCAATCCTGGCATCGCTTGGATCCAAGTACCATATGATGCTTCAGGTTCTGTATGCAGTCGTATATCTGCCGCTGGCAGTCTTATGCACCATGCAGGGCGGTATCTGGGGATTTGCAGTAGCTACGTTACTTGCAAACAGTTTCAGGCTGATCGAACTCGTCGTATTTGGCATGCGTAAACTGCCAAAAGCAGCAGAAACAGGGAGGTAGTACAAGATGGATATCAAAGACAGTATTTCTTATTTTATAAAGCAGAACCATAAACAGTGCAGCGGTGTACGCCGGATTTTAAACGTACCGGACTACCTGTTCTGTGCCGCAGCCTTTAAATGCGGCTGCCGTGATTATTTCTGCGGAACCTTTTATGAAAAGACATTGCACAGCGGAAAAGATATATTACCCAGTTCCGCAAAGATGCACTGGCAAGAAAATACAATGACAAAGAACTGGCAGCGCGCATTGACAACAAAGCAAGCTTTGATGCGATGTTCAGCGAATATCTGCACCGGGACTGGCTGGATGTGGAGGGCAGTACAAAAGAAGAATTTGAAGCATTTCTAAACAGACACAATGAGTTTTTTGTCAAAGCAGTCAATACAAGCGGAGGCAATCAGATATGGAAATGCAATATGGCAAAAGAAAAACGCAGCTTAAAGCAGCTCCGCGCCAGCATGAAAGGCTGTATCCTTGGAGGAGCCGATCATCCAGCATCCGGCTATGAGCAGTCTGCATGCCGGTACCGTCAATACCATACGTGTCAATACCGTATGGTCGGGCGGAAAACCGCATGTTTTCGCAGCGGTACTTCGGATTGGCTCGAAGGGCTGTGTCGATAATTTCCATGCCGGCGGCGGCATGGGGCAGAAGCAGACTTAAAGACAGGTGTTGTCTTTACGACGGCGATCAATATGGAAAATGAGCGCTTTATCTTCCATCCGGTGACGGGTACACAGATCGTGGGATTTCAGATCCCGAACTGGGACAAGGTGCTTGAGATGGTAAAAGAGATGGCGGCAAGAGTACCGCAGGTGCGCACGATCGGATGGGATGTGGCGGTGACGCAGGATGGATGCTGCGCAGTGGAAGGAAACAGCCGCTGTGATTTCCTGATCTGTCAGATGCCGCAGAACATCGGCAGATACGAAGAGCTGAAAGGCCTTTTGGAAAGGTGACAGAATATGCCGGCTATAGTGATGACCAATTATTATAAAGAAGAACCATACCGTCTGGTGCAAAGCGTTGTTCCGGATGGATTTACCCTCCATATGCCGGAAGATGCCAAAAGGGAAAGTCTGCTGCGTCTGCTTGAAAAAGTGGATGCAGAGTATATTCTGGCAGGCGGACGGACAAAAATAAATGAAGAAATACTTTCTTATACACCGCATCTGAAGATGATCCAGCGCACCGGTGTCGGGATGGACTGCATGGATGCACAGGCACTGACAGCACGCAAGATACCGGTATACGTCAATGCCGGGGTGAACGCAGTCAGCGTGGCAGAGCATACCGTTCTGCTGCTGCTTTCCGTCCTGCGGCGGATGACTGAGATCGATGCACAGATGCACGAAGGCATCTGGAAAAAGCAGGAAAATGGGATCAGAAACCATGAACTCTTTGGAAAAACGGTTGGTTTTGTGGGGATGGGGCATATCGGTGAAAAAACGGTGCAGATGCTGTCGGGATTTGGCGTGCGTTTCCTGTACGATGCCCCACATCAGAAACCAGAGCTGGAAAAATGCTATGGATTAACGAGGGTTTCTTATGAGGAACTTCTGAAAAATTCCGATATCGTGATTTTTCTCTGTGCGCTGAATGACCAGACAAGAGGCATGCTTGGAGCAGAACAGATCGCAAAAATGAAAACAGGAAGCGTGGTCATCAATACGGCGAGAGGAGCACTGATCGAGGAGAAAGCACTTTTGGAGGCACTGAAAAGCGGAAAACTTTCAGGGGCAGGGCTGGATGTATTTGAAAAAGAACCGCCCGATGCGGATAATGCTTTCTTTCAGATGAAAAATGTGGTATTATCGCCTCATATAGGTGGCGTGACGCAGGAGAGCTTTCAGAGGATGATGCGAACTGCGATGCACAATATGGTTCTGTATGAACTGGGCAGAACAAACGAACTGGAGGACAGATTATGGAAACAGTATGACAAAGACAAGAGCATTTCTGAAAGGTCTGGGACTGCCGGAAGGAGATCTGTACAGCCTGCCGGATTCAGAAAAACGCTTTCCGGACGGAGCACAGTACCGGTTTGAGGTGCCGGGGATCCAGGGACCAAAGGCGATGCGGGCACTTCTGGAAGAACTGGATAAAAATAACTTTTACATACATCGTGTGACACAGACAAAAGGAATTTACACACTGACAGATAAAGAGATCACAGAGATGGTAGATCTGGCAGCAAAGTATCAGGTACAGCTTGTACTGTCGATCGGTCCGCGCGCGACGACGGATACGAGTGCATCGGTGCATACACCGGAGGGACAGCGGATGGGATACCGCCTGCGCGGACAGGAACAGATCGTACGTGCGATAGAAGAAGTGAAGCGTGCATCTGCACTTGGCTGCCGCCATTTTATCATGTACGATGAAGGCTGCCTGTGGGTACTGAATGAGGCACGCAGGGCCGGTGAGATTCCGGCGGACTGCAAGTTTAAACTGTCTGCACATGCCGGACACGGCAATCCATGTTCTGCAAAACTGATCGAGCAGATCGGGGCAGATTCGATAATCCGGTACGCGACATCCAGCTTCAGATGCTGGCAGCCATGCGTCAGGCGATCGATATCCCGATCGACATTCATACGGAGAATCCGGCATCTTCCGGAGGATTTATCCGGCATTATGAAGTACCGGAGATGATCCGTACGTCGGCACCGCTTTACCTGAAGACAGGAGGCTCTGTGGCAAAGACACACAGTTGGGATACGACAGAGGCGGATGCCAGAGCCAGAGCCAAACAGGTCCTGCTGGTAAAAAGAGTGATCGATACCTATTACCCGGAGGCTGTATACTCACCGAAGGGATCTATTGCATAAATTGGGAGGAGACTTATGAACGAAAAGCCGGTGGCAATCGTGCTTGGCGGTATTGTACCGCACAAAAATCTTTTGGAAAAACTGAAAAAAAGAGGTTACTATACGATCCTGATCGATTATTTTGAAAACCCTCCGGCGGCAGCGGCCGCAGACCTGCATTTGCGGGAAAGTGCCATGGATAAGGAAGCTGTCTTGCGTGCGGCGAAAAAATACCATGCAGCCTGGTACTGTGTACCTGTCTGGACCAGCAGATCAAGATCGCCTGTGAAGTGGCAGAAAGAACTGAACCATGCCGCATCCTTACAGTTCAAAGAAAGCAATCGAAGTGACAAACAAAGAAAAAATGAAACAGATCATGTGGAAAAACGGGATTCCGACCTCGCGCTATTTTTCCGTACATGATGTATCAGAGGTACACGAGATCGGGCTGCAGTTTCCGATTATGGTAAAACCGGCAGACAGCTGCGGTTCAGCCGGTATCAAAAAAGTGGAAAATCAGGAAGAAGTGCGCAGGGCGGTGGAAAATGCCCTGGAATGGAGTGCCACACGCAGTGCGGTCATCGAAGAATTTGTAGAGGGAACGGAAGTAAGCGTCTATACCTTTATCGAAGATCACAAAGCACATGTTCTTCTGACATCCCAGCGTTTCAGTGAACTGGGGGAAGATGGAACGTGTATCAAATGTTATGCCAGCATTGCCCCGGCAGCAGTATCAGACGAATTGCTTTCTGATATGGAAAAGCTTGGCACGCAGATCGCAGAAGTGTTTGGACTGGATCACACAGCGATGTTCTATCAGTGTATGGTAAAAGATAAAAAGATCAAAGTCATTGAGTTTGCACCGCGCATCAGCGGCGGTATCTGCTTCCGCACGATCGAGGAAAATACCGGTTTTGATATTATCAGTGCAGCGATCGATTCCTGGCTTGGCAATCCGGTAGATATGACTTATCACAGACCGGAGGTATATAATATGACACAGCAGATCCATGCCAGACCATGTGTGTTTGACCATATCGAAGGTGCAGAAGCGTTAAAGGAGCAGGGAATTCTGGATACGCTGTTCCTTCACAAGACAAAAGGTGCACAGATGTCGGATGACAAGGCAAGCAGTGCAAGAGTGGCAGCAGCACTGATCCGCACAGAAAAGCGCAGCGAACTGCCGCATCTGGCAAAAATGGTGGTTGACGGACTGACCGTATTTGACGAAAACGGAGTCGATGTCAGCGACCGGACATTATATTTACGGGAGAAGGATTTACAGTCATGAGACAGAATCAATACAATCTGGATTTTAAATTTATAGAAGAACCGATCGAATTTGACCGCCATACGGACAGAGAGCAGCTCGCCTACTGCCTGGGAGCAACCTTATATATGCCGGCACTGCGTGATTTTTCACAGATCGTGCTGCAGAAAAAGGTGGAAGGGCTCTGCTCGATGGTTGTCTGCTTTGAAGATGCAGTGGATGAAAAAGTACTTCCGCAGGTAGAAGAAAATGCGGCAAAATATCTGGAGGTTCTGGCAAATGCAAAACGCACAGGGCAGGTAAGTGAGAATGAACTTCCGCTGATGTTTTTCCGTGTGCGTTCGGTAGAACAGTTTCATTCCATCACGTCCAAACTGGATCAGGAGCTGCTTTCGGTACTGACCGGATTTGTATTTCCGAAGTTCTGTATTGATAACGCAGAGGGCTATTTTTCCCATCTGCGCGAACTGAATGACAGATACGGACTGAATCTGTATGCGATGCCGATCATCGAGGGCAGGGAAGTGGCATTTAAGGAGACGCGCCTTGCGAGCCTTTTGCAGATCAAACAGTTCCTGGATGCAAACAAAGAACTGGTACTGAATGTGCGTGTGGGCGGCACCGATTTTTCATCAGCATTTGGAGTCCGAAGAGGTGTGGACTACAGTATTTATGATATTATGACAGTCAGCGAATGTCTTTGTGATATCCTCAATGTATTCGGAAGGGATAATGAGTATGTGGTTTCCGGACCGGTATGGGAATATTTCCTGGCAAATAAAGATATGAAATTCAAACCCAATCTGGATTTCAGCCTGCAAAGCTCGCTGCTGAGAAGAAAACGCCTGGTCAACGAAGCCATCGACGGACTGCTGCGTGAGGTTATCATCGACCGTGCAAATGGTTTTGTCGGCAAGACGGTCATCCATCCGACACATGTAAAATACGTTAATGCCATGCAGGCGGTGACGGAAGAAGAATATAAAGATGCCATGCAGATCCTGATGGCTTCCGGCGGTGTCCTGAAAAGTCCGAAAGGCAATAAGATGAATGAGATCAAACCGCACAGAAGCTGGGCAAGAAAGATTTACTACAAGGCAAAAGCGTATGGTGTCATCAAGGATGAGACAGAATATATGGGCATGGTGGCAAAAGGAGATTTTACAGTAAAACAGACAAAAGAAGCAGCCGGAGGAAATACAGATGAAGAAAATTAAGGTTCCGGCAGCGCAGGAAGTGATCGATGATCTGAAAGCCGGAGATATGGTAGAACTGGATGGGTATATTTTTACAGGCAGAGATGCCGTACTTCCGAAGCTGGCAGAACGGATCCGGAAAGGGACTCTGTCCGAACTAGGTATAGATCTTCAGGGAAGTGTGATCTTCCATACCGCTGTCAGTCCGGCTGGGATCGGTCCGACCTCCAGCAATAAGCTGGAGATCGAGGGCAACATGGAGATCCTTTCCGGTGCCGGTGTAAAAATCCATCTGGGAAAAGGAGCATTAAAACCGGAGACGGTAAAGATGCTCGACCAGTGTCATTCCGTATATGCCGTGACCCCTCCGGTGACAGCACTGTTTCAGAGCTGTGTGGAAAAAGTGGAAGTGGCAGCTTTTGCGGAGGAAGGCATGGAGGCGCTGCATCTGCTGAAGGTGCATAACTTTCCGGCGATCATTGCAGCAGCACATGGCGTTTCGATATATGACTGAGCATGCAGTACAAAAAAGAAAAAGCACTGCAGAACCATTAGAAAGAAAGATGGAAAATATGAGTACGATAACAGAAAAAGTCAGGGATACGCTCGTAAAAGCAGGCTCCTGTTTCCGCAGCGATCAGATCGAGGCTTACCAAAGGGCGATTGAGAAAGAAAAGAATCCACAGGCAAAGTGGACGATGGAGAAGATCCTGGCAAATGCAAAGGCAGCAAAGGAGCAGTCTTCACCGCTTTGTGATGATACCGGCATACCGCATCTGATCCTGGAAGTGGGAGAACACCAGATACTGACTGGTGAAATGCTGCAGGAGATTTACCAGGGAGTACAGGAAGGCCTGCGCCTTCTGCCTGGCAGACCGATGGCAGTAAAGGGAGATGCCCGGGCAAGGATCGAGCAGTCGGAAGGGCTGTATGGGGATTCTGCGATGCTGGAGCCAGCACCGCTTATGCTGAAATATACCAAAGAAGATGAGATAAGACTTACCGTGCTGATGCAGGGCGGCGGTCCGGAGATCCGGGCAAAAACGTACCGCGTTTTCCATAAGCACAGCATGGAAACGGTACGTGATGAGATCATTTCCTGGGCGAAGGCGGAAGTCGGGAATCTGGGCTGTACACCATGCAATCTGGCAGTCGGGATCGGCAGATCTCATTATGAAGCTTCTTCCATGATGCTCCAGGCGATGGCCAGGAGCCGGTTCGGTCAGATGAGTGAACTGGAGCAGCAGATCACGGATGCAGTCAATGAAACACAGGTCGGTCCTCTGGGACTTGGCGGACAGACAACGGTGCTGTCCACCTTTGTGAAGATCGGACCGCAGCGTGCAAGCGGTGTACGGATCGTCTGCATGCGTCCATGCTGCTGTTTTGAACCGAGAAAGGCGAGTGTGATCCTTACATGAACGGAAAAGACAGACAAAAAGAGATGAGTCTGAAAAGACAGACTGGTATTTATACACTGCTCTTTGCAGTGACACTGGCAGGTGTTCTTTTTGTATTTTGGTCCGCCGACAGGACGATGCTGCGTTATTCGAAAAATTTTCCGGACAGCCTGGCACAGAGCTACACCTTCCTGGTCGGATTTAAACATTATCTGAAAGCATTGTTTTCCGGAAAGCTGAACAACTGGAGCTGGTCGATCGGACTGGGTGCAGATGCCTATTCCTTTTACAGCAGTAAACTGTTCAATCCACTGTACTGGATCACGGCAATGGTGCCGGAACGCTATATGGATATCGGCTGGTGCGGGATGATCGTAGCCTACCTGTATCTGGCAGGCATGACGTTCCTTTTGTTCCTGCGAAAAGTGCAGATAAAGGATGGCAGGGCACTGATCGGGGCGATGTGTTATGCGTTTGCACCATGGATGATCTTATCCAGTGTCAAACAGGGCAGTTTTCTGATCGGGGCAGTGACCTTTCCGCTGCTGGCACTGGCAACGGAGAAAATCCTTCGCAGGGAATCTCCGGTACCATTTACTTTGTGTGTGGCATTTATCACGCTGACCAGTTTCCGGTGGCCGTATACCTCCGGTATCCTGATCTTTTTCTATTATGCTCTGCGGTATCGTACTGATTACCGCGAGCCGGGAAAGAAAGGGGCATTTTCCGGAAGATTCGGTGTGTTTGTCGGAAGTGGTCTGGTGGGGATCCTGACCGCGATGCCGGCACTTCTGCCGACGATCATGAAGCTTGGCAAGTCAACCTCCACCTCCGGCATGAAAACGCCGGTGCTGTTCACACTGGGACAATATCTGCTCTTCCCGTCAAGAATGACAAACTGGGATATGGCATTTGACAATTATTCCTTTTACTCGTTCCTGCCGCTGTGCGTGGCACTTCTGCCGATACTGATCTGGCAGGCGGTAAAACAGAAAAAAATTTGCAGCCTGGATGACCATATTGCTGACGATCCTGACACAGATCCCTTATTTTTGCAGTGTGCTGAACTTCTTCAGTTATCCGAGCGGACGCTGGTACTGTATTCTGATTTTTTTCTGCGTATGGGGCTGTATGGATGCACTGGAAGTGGATCTGCAAAAGCATCCGAAACTGAAAAAAGCAACGCTGCTCTGTTTTATCCTCTATACCGTGTATGCACTGGGGTTTGCCGGAATCTATGCCGGATGGATACGCGGGCTGGTAAGCAGCACACAGATCCTTCTGATGGCGGTCAATGCCGTATTTGAAGCCGGCTTTCTGGCGGTGCTGTTCCGGAAAGAAAAGAAGAAGACTCCCGGAAGCATGTGCACAGATATTCCAGGCAGGCAGTTCTTCTTATAATGACAGCTGTTACAGCCATCGCTTCCTATAATGTTCTACTTTACGCAGTTTCCAGAGGAGACATGAAACGTTTCCTGGCAAATGGTGCTGCTTATGAAAAGTTTGCAGCGTCACCGCAGAAGGCGGCACAGAAGATCGAAGATGATGATTTTTACCGGGTGGACCAGGTGGAGGGTGTGGATGTCACAGCCGAGCCGCGCAACCGCATCAATGAGACGATCTTTTTTAATACAAGATCCATTTATATGTTCCAGTCCGGAAACAATAAAAAATGGTTTACATTTGGAAAATTCCTCGGAGACAATGCCATTTATTATAAGCGGACATGTCCGAATTCCAATGACAACCGTATGGTACCGGATCTGCTGACCGGGGTAAAATATTTTATCGGAAACCAGAAGGGAAGCAAAAAACAGGCAAGTGCCTGTGCAGGATATGGATTTGAGAACTGGAAGACCATAGATGGTGTGGATATCCTGAAAAATAAATACAGCATCGGCATCGGAACGCTCTATGACAGCTACATCTCACAGTCAGAGGCAGAAAAGCTGAATTATGCACAGCGGGAACAGGCTATGCTGCAAAGCATTGTACTGCCGGATGAAGAGGCAGAAAAATTAGAATCAAAGGAGAGCAGCCTTAAGAAGCTGGATGTGCAGGATCTGGAACTGAATGTGCAGGAAGTGCCGGTCAGAGTAAAGAGCCGGAAGCATGCTGCGGTCGATCCGGAAGAAAAAACGATCACAACAGACCGGAAAAAAGCAAGTTTTGTGCTGCGCATACCGGAAGTAAAGAACTGCCAGCTTCTGGTTTCTTTCAAAGGACTGAAAAAAACAGGCAGACGCGGGAACGAAGAGTTTACGGTTTTTGCCAGAAAAGGCAATATAAAAAAAGCCGCCAGTGATACGATCGGAAATGCACAGGGATTTCCGGATATCGAAGACCTGACGCTGAATATGGGATATTTTGAAAAGGCTCAGGGAAGGATAAAGATTACGCTGCAGGCAGAAAAGGAAGGAACGTATACGTATGATGATATCGTGGTATATGCAGTCCCGACGGATCTGTATGACAAATACGCAGCAGTTCTGCAGGAAAACCGGCTGCAGATCGAGAAAATGGAAAATGACAGCATCTGGGGAACATTTACCGCAAAGCATACGTCCATCGCTTATTTTTCAATCCTCAACGATGAGGGATGGAGTGTATACATTGACGGTGAGAAGGCAGCAAAAGTACAGGATACACAGCTTGCATTTACCGGAGCAGTGATACCGGAGGGAACGCACCGGATCGAGCTGCGTTTACCATACACCGGGGCTTCGGGCAGGCATGGTGTCAGGAGCTATAGGAATTGCCGCATTACTGGTAATGATTTTTGATTCTCTAATCAAAAATAAAAATTATAAACAATCCATAAACAAAAGATTAAAAAAACATTGACATTGTTCAAATTTACTGTTATAGTAAAGAAGCAATCAAAGAATTTGGTAGATATGACAGGATTGTTACTGGTGATGCAGGCAAGACCCAAGAGTTCAGCGAGGAAAATATGCAGGGATTCTATGGGTTTTTTTGTTGGGAGACACTACTATGAAAATCATCAAAGTTATTAACAACAATGTAGTGAGTGCTTTGGACAAAGACGCCGAGGAAGTCGTTATCATGGGAAAAGGTATTGGTTTCCGTGCAAAGCCGGGACAGATTGTGGATGAGAAACAGGTGGAAAAGACTTTTCGGCTGGACGATAAGAAATCAACCGGGCAGTTTGCACGGCTGGTAGAAAGGCTTCCGGTTGAATATCTCAAGGTTTCAGATCAGATCATCACTTATGCCAAGAACAACATTGGTTTGAAGCTGCATCAGAGCATTTATCTGACTCTGACAGATCATATCAGTTTTGTGATTGAACGGTATAAGAAGGGAGTGCAGTTTGACAATCCGCTCAAGGTAGAGGTAAAGACCTTTTACCCGATCGAGTTTGGAGTTGGCAAATATGCGATCCGCAAGATCAGAGAGAAGCTTCATGTGGAGCTGACAGAGGATGAGGCCGCATCCGTCGCACTACATATCGTAAATGCGGAATATGACACCGGTGTACGCAATACGATGAACATCACCTGCCTGATCCGCGACGTGGTTGATATTGTCAGTGAATATTTCAATATCGAACTGCAGGAAGAAAACCTTCATTACGCCAGATTCATAACTCATCTGAAATTTCTTGGACAGCGCATTTTTACGGGACAGATGCTCGGAAACGATGATAACGGTTTCGGGAAAGTGATTTCCGGAATGTACCCGGTAGAATATGCGTGCAGCGAAAAGATTGCGCATTATATAAAAATGCGCTATGATCACGAAATTACAGATGAAGAGACGGCTTACCTGGCCGTACATATCCGCAGAATCCAGCCGGAAAAAGAGCTGGAGGAGGATCTTCATTAAGAGAAGGAGGAAAAAGTAATCATGATGAAATTTTTGCAGAAATTAGGTAAAGCTTTGATGTTACCTGTTGCCTGCCTTCCTATCTGTGGTATCCTGATGGGTCTTGGATATGCTCTTTGCCCATCTACCATGCAGGGTGGTGACGTAGTAGGTATTGTACAGCAGATTGGTTTCTATTTAGTAAAAGCAGGTGGAGCCTGATCGATAACATGGCTATCCTGTTTGCAATCGGTATCGGTGTTGGTATGTCTGAAGACAACGACGGTACAGGCGGACTTGCAGCCCTGGCTTCCTGGCTGATGCTGACAACTCTGCTGTCTGTAGGTGCTGTATCTGTTATCAAAACTCTTGAAGAAGGTACAACCGCTTACATCGCATTCAGCAAAATCCAGAACCCGTTCATCGGTATCATCGCCGGTGTCATCGGTTCTTCCTGCTACAACAAATTCAAAGGAACAAAACTGCCGGATTGGCTGTCATTCTTCAGCGGCAAACGCTGTGTAGCTATCGTAGCCGGTGTTGTTTCTATCGTTACATCCGTAGTTCTGCTGTTCGTATGGCCGGTACTGTTCGGTGGTCTGGTTGCACTGGGCGAAGGTATCGCAAAGATGGGAGCTGTAGGTGCTGGTATCTATGCATTCTTCAACCGTCTGCTGATCCCGTTTGGTCTGCATCACGCACTGAACAACGTATTCTGGTTTGATACCATCGGTCTTGGTGACCTGTCCCACTTCTGGCTGGTGAAACATCTGCAGATGTTACATGGAGCCTTGGTATGTACATGTCAGGATTCTTCCCATGTATGATGTTTGGTATCCGGGTGCTGCCCTGGCTATG
>ENA-OQCX01000619-OQCX01000619.1-human-gut-metagenome-genome-assembly--contig:-NODE-619-length-18221-cov-2.603460_pt1 | contig 18221 bp, 20 predicted proteins | sample MGYA00242762_ERZ504587 | MGnify/ENA primary metagenome ERZ504587 (study PRJEB26092, sample SAMD00036337) | human gut metagenome | host: Homo sapiens | study: EMG produced TPA metagenomics assembly of... | reverse complement strand
AGAAAGAATGAGATATGGCATTTGCACCGGAACTGACAAAGACTTCCAAAGACAGCAAGAGAGAAAGAAGACAGAGAGAACAAAAACAAGAAAAAAGATTTTGATAAGACACAGAGTGGCGGACGCAGACCAAACCAGGGTGGATTCAATAAGAATTCCAGAATCCCGAAAGCTCTGCAGAAACCGGCTCCGCAGCCAAAACAGGAAGAGAAGAAACCTGAGGTTAAGGAAATCACACTTCCGGAGAAGATGACGATCCGCGAACTGGCAGAAGCTATGAAAATGCAGCCGTCAGTAATTGTGAAGAAGCTCTTTATGCAGGGTATGATGGTTACCGTAAACCATGAGATCGATTTTGAGAAAGCTCAGGAGATTGCTCTGGAATATGATATCATCGCAGAACCGGAAGAGAAGGTAGACGTTATCGAAGAACTCCTCAAAGAGGATGAAGAAGACGAAAAAGATATGGTTTCAAGACCACCTGTAGTCTGTGTTATGGGTCACGTTGACCATGGTAAAACATCTCTTCTGGATGCAATCCGTAAGACAAATGTAACACGTGGAGAAGCCGGCGGTATCACACAGCACATCGGTGCTTCTGTAGTAGAGGTTGGCGGACAGAAGATCACATTCCTGGATACACCTGGACATGAAGCTTTCACAGCTATGCGTATGCGTGGTGCAAACTCCACAGATATTGCAGTTCTGGTTGTAGCAGCTGATGATGGTGTGATGCCTCAGACAGTAGAGGCTATCAGCCATGCGAAGGCGGCAGGCGTTGAGATCATAGTTGCAATCAACAAGATTGATAAGCCAAGTGCTAATATTGAGCGTGTAAACAGGAACTTTCTGAATATGAACTGATTCCGGAAGACTGGGGCGGAAGTACGATTTTTGTTCCTGTATCCGCACATACAGGAGAGGGAATCGATACTCTTCTTGAGATGATCCTTCTTACAGCCGAGGTATGTGAATTAAAGGCAAATCCGAACCGTTCCGCAAGAGGTCTTGTAATCGAGGCTCAGCTTGATAAAGGTAAAGGTCCGGTTGCCACGATCCTTGTCCAGAAAGGTACTCTTCATGTGGGAGACTTTATTGCAGCAGGAGCATGCAATGGTAAGGTTCGTGCCATGATGGATGATAAGGGACGCAGGATTAAAGAAGCAGGTCCTTCTACTCCTGTAGAAATCCTGGGACTTGGTGATGTGCCGAATGCAGGTGAAATTCTTCTTGCATTTGACAGTGATAAGGAAGCCAAGAACTTTGCAGGTGCATTTGTATCTGAGAACAAGAACCGTCTTCTTGAGGAGACTAAGGGCAAATTATCTCTGGATAATCTCTTTGATCAGATTCAGGCAAGCGATCTGAAGGAACTTCCGCTCATTGTCAAAGCAGATGTACAGGGATCTGTGGAAGCTGTAAAACAGAGTCTGACCAAACTTTCCAACGAAGAAGTGGTTGTAAAGGTGATCCATGGCGGTGTTGGTGCGATCAATGAGTCTGACGTAAGTCTTGCGGCTACATCAAATGCGATCATTATCGGCTTTAATGTCCGTCCGGATGCAACCGCAAAACAGCTTGCTGAGCAGGAAGGTGTAGATCTTCGTCTGTATAGAGTTATTTATCAGGCAATCGAAGATGTAGAAGCTGCATGAAGGGTATGCTTGATCCTATATTTGAGGAGAAGTTATCGGTCATGCGGAAGTGCGTCAGCTGTTCAAGGCATCCGGTATTGGTACGATTGCAGGAAGCTATATTCTGGATGGTATCTTCCAGAGAAACTGCAAGGTTCGTATTTCCAGAGAAGGCGAGCAGATATTTGAAGGTGAGCTTGCATCCCTGAAGAGATTCAAAGACGATGTTAAGGAAGTTAAGGCAGGATACGAATGTGGCCTTGTATTTGACGGATTTAACGATGTGAAAGAGGAAGATAAAGTAGAAGCTTATATCATGGTAGAAGTACCGAGATAGTAATGGTTTATAAAGGTAGGGTGCGCGATTCATAGTGTCAGGTACAGTGTGGTGCGCACCTTGACTTGATTGTGGTAATTCAGAAAATAATGTGATCAGGATAGTCGATGATCCGGATTGCTCACAGTATTTGACAGAATTGCCGGATATATAGGAGTAAAACTTAAAATGAGAAAAAACAGTATTAAGAATACCCGGATCAATGGGGAAGTCCAGAAGGAACTCAGCACCATTATCCGCAACGAGATCAAGGACCCGCGTATTCATCCGATGACTTCTGTCATGGCTGTAGAAGTGGCTCCTGATCTGAAAACCTGCAGAGCATATATCAGTGTGCTGGGTGAAAAAGAAGCAAAGGAAGCGACGATCAAAGGTCTGAACAGTGCAGAAGGCTACATCAGACGCCAGCTGGCGCGTAATTTAAACCTGAGAAATACACCGGAGATCCGTTTTATTCTGGACGAATCTATTGAGTATGGTGTAAATATGTCAAAGCTTATTGATGATGTTACCAAGAAAGACAGCAACTCCCACAGACAGGATGAGGAGCAGGATGAGAATTAAAAGAGGATGAGAACATGGAAAATATTGCGGAAATACTGGAAGGTGTGAAAACAATGGGAATCGGCGGACATATCCGTCCGGATGGTGACTGCGTTGGTTCCTGTATGGCGTTATATTTATATGTAAAAACCTATTATCCGGAAATTCAGGCAGATGTGTACCTGGATAATCCCAAACCTGTTTTCGGACATATTGACTGTATGGATGAGATTAAAACAGAGCTGGATGGTGACAAAGAGTATGACCTTTTTGTTACCTGTGATGTAAGTGCAAGAGACAGACTTGCCATTGCAGGTCCATACTTTGACACTGCAAAAAGAACAGCATGTATTGATCATCATATCAGTAACTCCGGATTTGCACAGGTGAATCATATCAGGGGAGAGGTAAGCTCTGCCTGTGAGGTTCTCTATGGGCTTTTTGATCCTGAGAAAGTGGTCCGTACCATTGCAGTGCCAATCTATACGGGAATGGTTCATGACACAGGGGTATTTCAGTACTCTTCAACTTCACCGGAGACCATGCGTATTGCCGGGGAACTGATGAAGACAGGATTCAATTTCAGTAAGATCATTGACGAATCTTTCTATCAGAAAACTTATGTGCAGAATCAGGTAATGGGGCGTGTTCTTGCAGAGAGTATCCTGCTTCTGGATGGAAAATGTATTATCGGATATCTTAAAAAAAGAGACATGGAGTTCTATGGTGTGGATGGCAAGGATCTGGACGGTATCGTCAGTCAGCTTCGCCTTACAGCGGGAGTGGAAGTTGCCATGTTTATCTATGAAGTGGAAACTCAGTCTTTCAAAGTTTCCCTGCGTTCCAACGGAAATGTGGATGTAAGCAAGATTGCAGTATATTTTGGCGGCGGCGGTCATATGAGAGCAGCCGGATGTGATCTTCAGGGTTCTGTGTATGATGTGATCAACAATGTGACAGAACAGATCTGCAAACAGTTTCAGGAGCAGGAAGTCTGATGGATGGAGTAATTGTAATCCGTAAGGAAAAAGGATTCACTTCCCATGATGTGGTGGCAAAGCTTCGGGGAATCCTTCATATGAAGAAAATCGGACATACCGGAACTCTTAATCCGGATGCAGAAGGAGTGCTCCCGGTGGCTCTGGGAAAAGCAACCCGTCTGGTGGATATGATCACAGATAAAGAGAAAACTTATGAGGCAGTGATGCGTCTGGGTGTTGTTACGGATACCCAGGATATGAGCGGAACTGTTCTCTCACAGACTACAGAGCTTTCCGTTACAGAAGAAGAGCTTTGCACAGTGGTCAGTTCTTTTGTGGGAGACTATATGCAGGTGCCGCCAATGTATTCAGCACTGAAGGTCAATGGAAAGAAACTCTATGAACTTGCCAGAGAGGGCAAGACTGTGGAGCGTAAACCAAGACCTGTACATTTTTATGAGATAGAAATTCTGGATATCAGTTTTCCGCTGGTGCGTTTTCGTGTGACCTGCAGCAAGGGAACCTATATCCGTACTCTGTGCCATGATATAGGGGAAAAACTGGGCTGTGGAGCTGCCATGGAAAGTCTTTTGCGGACAAAGGTGGGCAGATTTACACTGGATGATGCCATTACCCTGGCGCAGACAGAAGAGGCAGTGCAGGAAGGAACTATAGAGAGTAAAATCCTCGGTATTGAGGAGATTCTTGCAGAGTATCCAAGGGTATGCTGTACAAAAGAAGGGGACAGACTTCTGGCTAATGGAAATCCTCTTGTACAGGCACTGGTCGATGCACAGGAGAAAAACGGATGGATCCGTATGTGCAGCAGTGAAGGCAGTTTTGCCGGAGTTTACCAGTGGGACGAGAAAAGAAACAGGTATTTCCCTGTAAAAATGTTTTAGGAGACATGATGGAATATTTAAGGATTGAGAATGATTTTCCCAGAATTTCACACAGCGCGGTAACACTTGGGAAGTTTGACGGCATACACCGCGGACATCAGAAACTGGTTGAGAAAATTATTGAGCAGAAACAGGAAGGTGCACAGGCGGTTGTACTTGCGCTTGGAACTGCCTCAAGAACAATCCTCACAAAGGAAGAGAGATGTCGTATATTGGAAGAAATGGGAGTGGATATACTGTTGGAATGTCCGCTCACAGAGAAAATACGGCACATGAAAGCAGAGAATTTTATAAAAGAAATACTGATAGGAGATCTGCAGGTTTCCTATGTGGCAGTTGGAGAGGATTTCCGTTTTGGCTATGAGCGGAAAGGAACTCCTGCCATGCTCAAAGAGTTCGGAAAGAAATATGGATTTCATACGGAAGTCCTGCCAAAAAAAATGGACGGACGCCGTAAGATTAGTAGTACCTTTGTCAGGGAAGAACTGAACAGAGGAAATATGGAAAAATTCCGTTTCCTTATGGGAACAGATTTCTCAGTAGAAGGAATCGTTGAACATGGACGTGGAATGGGACATAAATATCTGCTTCCGACCACCAACCTGATCCCTCCGGTAGAGAAACTGATGCCTCCAAACGGGGTTTATATCACAGTATCCCATTTCAGAGACAGAAGTTATCAGGGGATTACCAATGTAGGTCATAAGCCTACTGTTGGCGGCGAGAAGTTTATTGGTGTGGAAACATATCTGTTTGACTGCAATGAAGATCTGTATGGGGAATACTGCAAGGTAGATTTCAAAAAAATTCCTCAGACCTGAACAGAAGTTTTCTTCGCTGGAGGCACTGAAGGCACAGCTGGAGAGGGATGCTGTGAAGGGACAGGAATATTTTGAAACTTTGTAAAAAAGAGGTTTACACGCCAGAATCAATGTGCTATACTAACCAAGGTGAATTTAGCCCATGTTCAGGGACCGGACGCTCCGACCATCTCTTAATGTGTGGCGGTCAATCAATAATAATTATAGAATACAGGAGGAAATCACAATGATTTCAAAAGAAAAGAAAGCAGCGATCATGAAAGAATATGCAAGAACTGAAGGCGATACAGGATCACCGGAAGTACAGGTAGCAGTTCTTACAGCAAGAATTCAGGAACTTACAGAGCATTTACAGAGCAACCATAAAGATCATCACTCCAGACGTGGTCTTCTGAAAATGGTAGGTCAGAGACGTGGACTGTTAGCTTACCTGAAGAAAACAGACATCGAAAGATACCGTGCACTGATTGAAAAATTAGGCTTAAGAAAATAATAGCCTTTTAGTATGCGGAAGGGGGCGGATTTCCATCCGCCTCCCTTTTTATGTATATGGCAGTTTTGTAAAATATGGTGTTTTTCAGGATTGCGGTGGCTTGTTGTTTCGACTGCATCTGCATATTCAGAAGCTGCGAAACATGACAGGAGTTATTTCCGAGACTACTGAAAAGATTATTTTGTATATGAAAGTAACAAAACAGGCAGATATATTTGCCTGAAAAGTAGTTTTTTCAGTTGTTTCGGACTCCTGTTTTAATGTGACAATTTCATAAAAAGTCTGAACGTTGATGGACAAGATTGTCAGCAGACGGAACAGACAAATTTGAAAAGAATAAAGTAGTTACCGGACATGCAGTGAACGGTAACAGAAAATGACAACAGAATTATGAAAAAAGGAGAATGAACATATGTACAAAAGTTATTCCATGGAATTAGCCGGAAGAACCTTGACAGTAGATATCAACCGCGTTGCAAAACAGGCAAACGGTGCAGCATTAATGCACTATGGTGATACTACAGTTTTATCTACAGCAACAGCATCCAAAGAGCCAAGAGAAGGAATTGATTTCTTCCCGTTAAGCGTTGAATATGAAGAGAAAATGTATGCAGTAGGCAAAATCCCAGGAGGATTTAACAAGAGAGAGGGAAAAGCAAGCGAGCATGCAATCCTTACTTCCCGCGTGATCGACAGACCAATGCGTCCTCTGTTTCCGAAGGACTACAGAACGACGTAACACTGGTAAACATGGTTATGTCTGTTGATCCTGAGTGTAATCCGGAGATTCCGGCTATGCTTGGTTCCTCTATTGCAACCTGCATTTCCGATATTCCGTTTGATGGTCCGTGTGCTACCACACAGGTTGGTCTGATCAATGGTGAATATATCATCAACCTACCATGGCACAGAAAGATGTATCTGACCTTCAGCTTACAGTAGCTTCCACAAGAGAGAAAGTAATCATGATCGAAGCCGGCGCAAAAGAAGTTCCGGAAGACAAGATGATCGAAGCTATCTATAAAGCTCATGAAGTAAACCAGGAGATCATTAAATTTATCGATAAGATCGTAGAAGAATGCGGAAAACCGAAACACAGCTACGAATCATGTGCAGTTCCGGAAGAACTTTTCGCAGCGATCAAAGAGGTCGTACCTCCGGCAGAAATGGAAGTTGCCGTATTCTCTGACGATAAACAGACAAGAGAAGAAAATATCCGTCAGGTAACAGAGAAACTGAAAGAAGCTTTTGCCGACAAGGAAGAGTGGCTTGCAGTTCTGGGCGAGGCTGTATATCAGTACCAGAAGAAGACTGTCCGCAAGATGATCTTAAAAGACCACAAACGTCCGGATGGTCGTGCCATTACTCAGATCCGTCCTCTGGCAGCAGAGACAGATATTATCCCGAGAGTACATGGTTCTGCTATGTTCACACGTGGACAGACACAGATCTGTACCATCACAACTCTGGCTCCTCTTGCAGAAGCACAGAAGCTTGACGGACTTGACGAATTTGAAACTTCAAAGAGATATATGCATCACTACAATTTCCCGTCCTATTCTGTAGGTGAGACAAAACCATCCAGAGGACCGGGACGTCGTGAGATCGGACATGGTGCACTTGCTGAGAGAGCATTAGTTCCTGTACTTCCAAGCGAAGAGGAATTCCCATATGCGATCCGTACTGTATCTGAGACATTTGAATCCAATGGTTCTACTTCTCAGGCAAGTATCTGTGCATCCACAATGTCTCTGATGGCAGCCGGTGTACCGATCAAAAACCGGTAGCAGGTATTTCCTGTGGTCTGGTAACAGGCGATACAGATGATGATTACATCGTTCTGACAGATATCCAGGGACTTGAAGACTTCTTCGGAGATATGGACTTCAAGGTAGCCGGAACTCATGACGGTATCACAGCAATCCAGATGGATATCAAGATCCATGGACTGACAAGACCGATCGTAGAAGAAGCAATCAGACGTACAAAAGAAGCTAGAGAATATATCCTGACAGAAGTTATGGAGAAATGCATCGCAGCTCCCCGTACAACTGTAGGCGAATATGCTCCGAAGATCATCCAGATCCAGATCGATCCTCAGAAGATCGGTGATGTTGTAGGTCAGAGAGGAAAGACTATCAATACGATCATCGAGCGTACAGGTGTTAAGATCGATATCACAGACGAAGGTGCGGTATCTATTTGTGGAGTTGATCAGAAGAGCATGGATGAGGCAGCTAACATGGTTAAGATCATTGCAACTGATTTTGAAGCAGGACAGATCTTTACAGGTAAAGTTGTCAGCATCAAAGAGTTTGGTGCATTCGTTGAATTTGCACCGGGTAAAGAGGGAATGGTACACATTTCCAAGATCTGTAAAGAAAGAATCAATCGTGTTGAGGATGTTCTCACACTTGGTGATAAAGTTAAGGTTATCTGCCTTGGCAAAGACAAGATGAAGAATCAGTTTCAGCATGAAGGATGTACCGGAAGAAGCGTAAAAAATTATGAGATATCACAATATTACCAAGGACGATATGCTTAATGGCGACGGACTTCGTGTAGTGCTCTGGGTGGCAGGATGCAATCACTGCTGTCCGGAGTGCCAGAATCCTGTCACCTGGGATCCAAATGGCGGACTGCCTTTCGGTGAGGCAGAACGCAAGGAGATTTTTGCGGAACTGGATAAGGATTATGTGAGCGGAATTACCTTTTCAGGTGGAGATCCACTGCACCCGGCAAATATCACTGAGGTAACAGCCTTTGCGAAGGAGATCAGAAAGAGATATCCTGGTAAAACAATCTGGCTTTATACAGGTTTCCTCTGGGAGGAGATCTGCAAAGAAGAGATTGTGCGTTATCTGGATGTCTGCGTAGACGGTGAATTTGAGGTGGACAAGAAAGAACTTTCCCTGAAATGGAAAGGTTCCAGCAATCAGAGAGTGATCGATGTTCCCAAAACTCTTCATGAAGGAAAAGTCGTATTGCATAAATAAGAAATATACAGGCAGTTCAAGTATGCGTCAGGTGTACCTGAACTGCTTTTTTACTGAATCAGTCAGTGATGATCACAAAATATTGTTACTGTTCACTCCGTTCACAGTAACGTAGCCAAAATTCATTCCAGATTGCCTGCGGCAATGGAATTTTGCTCGTATGTCTCGGGATAGTGGTGTGTGAACAGTAACCAAATATTCAGCTATGAGTGTACTGCGAAGCAGGTGTGTTAGCTTTGCATGACCAGACAGGAGGAAAACAGATGAAACGAATCGCGAAATTTCATAAAGTAAGCAAAGAACGCTTCACAGCAGACTGGATCGATACCTTCGCACAGTCTCAGGAAGAAGCAGAGAAGTATACGAGGCTATCCGTCTGCCGAAGAGAGCGACAGCAGGAAGTGCCGGCTATGACTTTTTCGCACCGGCAGAATTTACTCTGAAACCAGGCGAAACAGTAAAGATCCCGACAGGAATCCGGGTGGAAATGCAGCCGGAATGGGTGCTGAAATGTTATCCGAGAAGCGGACTGGGATTTAAATACCGTCTTCAGCTTAACAACACAGTTGGTATTATTGACAGTGATTATTTCTATTCAGATAACGAAGGCCACATTTTTTCAAAGATCACAAATGATTCCAATGAAAACAAAACTCTTACAATCCCGGCAGATACAGGATTCATGCAGGGAATCTTTGTAGAGTACGGAATCACGGTAGATGATGATGCTACAGAAATCCGCAATGGTGGATTTGGAAGTACTACTGCGAAATAGTGGGTAAAAGTAATGTAATGTTCTGGCGGAGCATATTTCACAAAGTTTATAGATGAAATCAGAGCCAGAATGTAAAAAAAGTAGAACATAGGGAAGAATCTGAGATTTTTACTTTACGTTCTGCTTTTTCTTTGCTATAATATTTTGAGATTCAAAATATTTGCAATACATACAATTCAAGCGTATATACTGCGGAGCAGTTATTCGATTATGAACAAGTAACGAAGCGGATGATTTTATCCGCTTGACTAAAAAATATCAGGCAAAGAAATAAATTTAGGGAGAAAAGTTATGATCATCGAGCCAAAAGTAAGAGAATATATCTGTACAACCGCACATCCGCAGGGATGTGCAGAGAGTGTGCGCAACCAGGCAGATTACGCCTGTAAACAGGGAATGGTAAACGGAACAAAAAAAGCACTGATCATCGGATGTTCTACAGGCTACGGCCTCGCATCCCGTATCTGTGCACTGGAAAACTGTGGTGCTGATACTCTTGGAATCATGTTTGAACGTCAGGCAAATGGCAGAAGGACAGCTACACCCGGATGGTATAATACAGCAGAGTTTCACAGACTGGCTTCCGGGAAAGGTGTTTATGCAAAGACCATTAACGGAGATGCTTTTTCAAAGGAAATCAAGGAGAAGGCGATTGAACTGATCAAACAGGATCTTGGAAAAGTGGACCTGGTAGTCTACAGCCTGGCAGCACCGAGACGTACAGATGCAGAAGGAAAGACCTGGTCTTCCTGTCTGAAAACTACAGATGAGCCATTTACAGAGAAGAGTCTGGATCTGAGAAATAATGAGATCACAGAGAAAACAGTAGAACCTGCTACAGAGGAAGAAGTTTTAAGTACTGTAAAGGTTATGGGCGGTGAAGACTGGGCAGACTGGATTGATGCGCTGAAAGCAGCAGATGTACTGACTGAGAATGCAGTAACCGTAGCATATTCCTACATCGGACCGGAACTGACTTATCCAATCTACTATCATGGAACCATTGGAACTGCCAAACAGCACTTACAGAAAACAATGTCAGAGATTAATCAGGCACATCCGGATGTCCGCGCAGTAATTTCTGTAAACAAAGGTCTGGTAACTCAGGCAAGTGCAGCTATTCCGGTTGTACCGCTGTATTTTGCTATTCTTTATAAAGTTATGAAAAGGGCCGGAAATCATGAAAACTGTATTCAGCAGATTGCAAGGCTTTTTACACAGAAACTCTATACCCCGGAAGGTTTCCGGACAGATGAAAACGGATTTATCCGTATGGATGATTACGAACTGCTCCCTGAGATTCAGGAAGAAGTAAAGAAATGCTGGAAAGCAGTCACTACAGATACAGTAAATCAGTATTGCGACATTGACGGCTACTGGGAAGATTTCTATCATATGTTCGGATTCCATTACAGTGATATTGACTATACACAGGACGTAGATGCGAATGTGGAGATCAACGGGATTGTAATGTAAAATGACTATAAAAAATCCTCTCCCGGAAATATTTATGAATGTTCATAGATATTCCGGGAGAGGATTTTTCAGGAAAAAAGAAGAAAGCTCTCAAGCGAAGCGTAAGTGGAGAATGTCCAGCATAATCCCTGTTCCCCCTGATTTTTCACAGGGGATACACGACCACTCTGACGCAGGTCATAGGCGGCAGGAAGTACAGGGGCAGAGGCTGAAGATGCGTTTCCGGTGCTTACAGAAGAGACCATATCTGAACTTCCGTCTTCATAAGCCGGATTGAGGAGAAATCCTCGTTCTTTCAGTTCCTCAGCGGAGTAGCTTTCACAGGAAATATCTTTACCGTCTGAACCGGCAGCAGGGACATTTTCTGTGATTTTACCATTGGTAAATGCTTTGATGCACACATTTGTGTTTGGCAGATAGGTGTTAAAATCCGTCCATATATCCCCATGATGGCTGATATAACTTTCTCCGTCAGAAGCAGTGGCTCTGGAACTGGTGCCGTTCAGAGGAGCCTCGAAATACGTTTTTGCACCTGTGCTGCTCCATAACTTTATGACTACAGCAAAACGTGTGCCTGCTTTTAAAGTCACAGGTCTGGAAAAATCTACCGTATGATATCCGGCATACCGGCAGTTTCCCCGGGCAGCAGGAGAAGGAAGCTTTTGAAAGGAGTTTTGATTCTTAAAGGAAGAAACAATATAAACTTCATAGTTATAATCATTATCATAGGTATAGAAGGAGACAGAACCAAGCTGCTCTTTCCTGGCTAATTTCTGTCCGTTTTCAGGGAATACATTGGCACAGTACAGTTCATCATTATAACCGAAAGCAGTGGTGGCACCTAAAGGATCATACTGATAAATGCGGTTACAGGTGTTATCAGAGGAAATCTTTCCGAATGCCATGGAGAACTCCTGCATACCCAGAAAGCCGTCGTAATAGGAAATATAAAAATATCCATTGTCCCCGAAATCTTTTCCCCAGCTGTTTTTACAAAGAAAGGCACCGTTGCGCGGCCGGACCGGAAAGTTTTCTTTTGCGTAATCATCATCCATCCTACAATAGCAATAGCATGTTGTGTGGATATGACAGGTGCAGAACCGGCAGGAGCCCTTCCTGCATCGTAATCGTCGGGAAGGCAGAAGGAAATCTGATCATTGGAGTAGTATTCGTCAACGGAGAGATAGGATGCAGATACTGCACCGTAATTCATAATTGCCTGTTTGATTGCCTGATTATCTAATGCATTCTTTCGCTGGGGAATAAACATAATCTCATTTACTCTAAGCGCAGGTGTGAATGAGTCATAGGATGCTGATGAGATATTTTCGTAAGGAGCCTGCCATTCGTATACAGACCGGATCCGCGTGTAAGATAGCGGCAGCATGGAAAAACTGCCACCGTCATTATAGTTACGGTCAAAACCTGTGGAGGAAGAACTGTTGCTTAACTGGTAACCCATGTGGAATTCCGAAAAATCGTGAGCATTGAGATTATCGGAGTACGGATTTAGAGCCAGTGCTCTGGAATATGGTCCATAGTAATATTTCTTACCGATAAGGACGTATGCCCGAACTTTATATAATGGATTTACGGAGCCGAATGGCACTGGTTCATAATATGCATAGTATTCCTCTGAATCAGGACCGTTTGGTGTATCTGAAATTTTACAGTATTTACTGTTCTGATCGTCTGCACGATAAATAAAGTAGCCGGTGACATAAGTCTGGTGTTTCCATTTTACTGTGACGCCGCCATCCTGCTCAGTGACAGAAGTCAGGCTGACCTTTGGAATTGCAGTCTGGCAGACGTATCCGGTGGAGCTGTAATCACCCAGAGAAATTTTGCTGCCAAGCTTACGGTATGGGCGGACTGCATAATCATAGACTGTTTTGGGAACAGCAGTTTCGTCTGTGTAATACAACCCGGAAAATTCAATATCTCCCAGTTTTGTCCATTTGGAGATACCTTTCCTGCGGCGGTAGATGCGATAGCCATCGGCACCCGGAACTTCGTCCCACATAAGATTTATGACAACATCTTTTTGGGGCTTTTTAACCGCAGGGCGTTTGAGTTTTGCTGTACCGGTCAGGCCTTTGGTGTTATATTTACTGTAGATTTTCTTACCGTTCCGGAAAGTGTAGGACTGCACTGTATACAGGTAGGATTTCTTGATCAGTCCGGTACTGTCTGTATAGGAGGTACGGGAAGAGGAAACTGTTGCGATTGCTTTCCATGAAGCCTCTGATTTATTCTTTTCTCTGCGGAGAATCCGGTATCCACTGACATTCTTTGCTTTTTTCCAGGTGATGGTAACCTCATGAGTGGATTTGATTTTTTTTTAATGACGGTTTTTCAGGAGTGACAGGAGTTCCTGATTCAATGTTTATGGTCATCCGGCAGGTTCCGAGAATCTGCCATGTATTGGTATCCATAATGGAAAAAGATGCTTCCGTCATGGTTACGGCAGGACTTAAAAGAGTAAAGAAGTCATCTCCGGGTGTGTACAGAAGTTCATCGCCTGCGAGGATTGCTGCCGGTGTATCCAGCTGTTGATGGAAATTTCCCAGTTGGTCGAACGAAATTTTTCCTGCCTGATCAGCATTGACGGTGCATGTATGCTGCGGAAAGAACAGGTTATCCTTCAAAGCAGTGCAGCCTGTGGTATCAACGCTGACCAGAGAATTAAAGCGGCAGTCAAGGCTGGAAAGTGACGTAAGTCCGGTTATATTTAATGAGGAAAGGCTGTTGTTACACAGCTGAACAGATTCCAGGCTTTTGTTGGAGGTAAGGTTCAGAGAACGGATACCTGTTCCAATACAGATCAGTTCGGTAAGTTCCGGATTTCTGCTGAGATCCAGTTCGGTGATTTGAGGAAGATCCGTACATCTCAGACTTTTCAGTCCTGTAAAATAGGCCAGATCTGAAGAAAATAACGGAAAATCTTCGTCAAAGGAAAGGGAAGAAACTTCCTTCAGATATTCGCGGGAAAGCATATGATCGTCTGTCAGTGGATAGTTCTGCTGCATTTGCTGAAACAATGCAGGTGATCGGAAATCATTTTCAAGCAGATATCCAATGTAAATGATCTGTGTGCCATATTGTTCTGTGCTGCACTGGTAAATCTGCGGCGGATTTTTACAGGGTTTAATTTATTAATAGCAGTCAGCCGGTAAGAGGTGTCGATCATGCCATTTTCCATTATGGTGATATCTTCAGGTGAAGCGAACTGAGACAGATCATAAAATTCCATAGGAGTGCGGATCACGTTATCATTACAGATCAGTTCCTCGGGAAAGCAGCCGCGAAGATCAGGTCCAACAGCTTATTGTCGGAACAGTTCAGTTTCTTCAGTGATAAAAAACCGGAGAGGTTCAGTTTAGTGAGAAGATTATTCTGGCAGTAAGGGTATTCAAGTGATCTGGTGTCCGGCAGTTTCAGAGTCTGTATACTGTTGGAAGAACAGTCCAGATATTTCAAACCGGAAAGACGGCTTAAGTTCAGGTATCCAGGAGATTGCCGGAACAGATAAGCTTTTCCAGTGATGGCATAGATGCAGGTTTAAGAGCGCGCAGATTACAGTTGCTGCAATCCAGTTCTTTCAGTCTGGAAAAACGGGAGAAATCAAAATCATCAAGAACAACAGAAGAGATGTTTAATTTCTCCACAGAAAAACTTTTGGGAAGACTGATGGAACTGTTGCTCCCACAGTTGTTAAAGGAGATGTCAAGATCTTTCAGTTTTTTGCATGAGGAGAGATCCAGACTGAGCAGATTGTTGTGCGAGCAGTTCAGAGATTTCAGAACTGTGTTGGCTGATACATCGAGAAACAGCAGTTCATTGTCAGAACAGTCCAGGGTTTTCAGATTATAAAAATATTCGATGCCTTCCAGGGAATCGACTGACATGGAAGGAATACTGATTTCTGTGCACATGGAGATTTCCTCGTCAGAGAGAAGCCCGTTGCGATCTGTATCAATGTTTTCGGAAATCCATTTTTGGAAAACAGGGTCTGCAAATCCACTGTCAGCAGTGATCGGAATGGAATTTCCGGAAGCAGATATATCTGCAGTGTCTTTGGCGTATGTTGCTTCATCAGGAGTGATTTCGTCAGAAAATGCCGGATCGTCGGGCAGTTCAACCGGAAATACCGGATCATCGACCGATTCATCCGAAAATACCGGATCATCGGGTGCTTCATCCGAAAATGCCCATGGTGTCTGAATATTGGTAAGGGTTAGAAGTGAGCATAGAATAAAAACCGGAAATTTTTTCTTTTTCATTATGTAAGCCCTCCTTGTTTTGAATATTTGGGTGTATATGGATTTTCTGATACAGTGATCCGGGACAGAATAGATTCTGGCCACAAATATAATCTTTATATCCAGTATACAGTTGGAACAAGGAGATGTCTATTAACTATTGGTTAGAAGTTATCCTGAGAGGTGTTTTGGTGTTACTGTGAACGGAGTGAACAGTAACATTTTGGTAAAATAATTATAGCAATTCCATAAAATACCGGAATTGCTATAATTGTTCTTTGATCTTAATCAATTTTTTCCATTGAATCTTTTGCATTCTGAAGCACTGTGTCAAAAGCAACTGCGGCTTTTGCATATTCTTCGTCGCTTTCGATGTTGGAAAGCATCGGATCACCGCTCTCAGTACGGGCAAATGCGTAGAGGTAAACCTCGCCGCTTTCATTCTGACCGTTCTCATCAAGTGGGAGAAGTGCGATATATTCCTTCGCATCTACCGGGAAAACGGTGAGGATCGCACATTCTACCTCTGTATCGTCTTCCATGGTAAGGGTGATTGTCTTGTGGTTTTCAACAGGATCGCATCCGCCGGCTGAACTGCATCCACCACCGCAGGAAGCGCAGTCACTCGGGTTACATCCGCCAGCTGTAAATTCGTCACTCATTTTATATTCCTCATTCTTTCTTATTTATCAGGGACTATGTTTATCTGATGTCAGTTCATTGTAGCAGAAACCGGAAAAAAATGCAATGAGCAGAAACCGGAGAAAAAGAGGTTTTTTACAGTCATGAAACGTGCTATAATAGACCAGAAGTGTTCAGGGGAGAATCGTTAGCAAATGCTGAACAGGGCTAATAAGAAAACAAAGGGGATCAGTTGATTATGAAATTAATCTCATGGAATGTAAATGGTATACGTGCATGCATTGGCAAAGGGTTTGAAGAGAGCTTTGCAGCACTTGATGCGGATATTTTCTGCCTGCAGGAAACGAAATGCCAGCAGGGGCAGGTGAAGCTGGAACTTCCGGGATATTATCAGTACTGGAATTATGCCAACAGACGGGGATATTCCGGAACTGCTGTTTTTACAAAGAAAGAGCCACTGTCTGTGGTGTATGGAATTGGAATTGAGGAACATGACAAAGAAGGGCGTGTGATCACCCTGGAATATGAAAAATTTTATCTGGTGACTGTATATACACCAAATTCCCAGAGTGAACTGCGCAGACTGGAATACCGTATGCACTGGAAGAGGATTTTCTGGCATACTTGTTGAAATTGCAGGAAAGTAAGCCTGTGATCTGCTGCGGGGATTTCAATGTGGCACATCAGGAGATCGACCTGAAGAATCCTAAGACCAACCGGAAAAATGCCGGATTTACAGATGAAGAGAGAGCATGCTTTGGTAAGGTGCTGGAGAGTGGATTTATCGATACATTCCGTTATTTTTATCCGGATGTAGAGGGCAGATATTCCTGGTGGTCTTACAGATTTAAAGCAAGAGAGAAGAATGCAGGGTGGAGAATTGACTATTTTATCACGTCTCCACAGTTGAAGGATAAGCTTAAAGGCGCAGAAATCCATTCTGAAATTATGGGCTCCGATCATTGTCCGGTAGAACTTCAGATTACATTATAGCGTTGTATAGTGTTTCTGAAAAGTGTAATGAGCAACAAGAAAAAATATGAAGGAGAGAAAGAGATGGCTGAGAGCAGAAAGATGAAAACAGAAAAGGGGCTGGCTCTTGTGCCTGGTGCAAATCCGTTGGCAGATGGCTGTAATTTTGCAGTTGAGGTACCGGAAGACAGCAGAGCATCTCTGATTCTCTACAAAAAGAGATCAGCAAAACCTTATGTGGAGATTCCTTTTACAGAAGAAAACAGAACCGGAAATGTATATGCAATGTATATTCCGGATTTTAATCTGAAAGAGTACGAGTACAATTTTCTGATAAATGGAAAGGTGTATACTGATCCCTATGCGTACAGGATTCTGGGACGGGAACGCTTTGGTGCAGAGGTGGGTACGAATCCGCACAAAGTCAGGGGAGGATTTCTTAAAAAAGAAGTTTTTGACTGGGAGAACGACAAAAATCCGGCTATTCCATATCACGAAATGATCCTTTATAAACTGCATGTGCGCGGATATACAAAAGCGAATCGGACGATAACCGGTACAAAGGGAACTTTTCAGGCACTGGAGGAAATGATCCCGTACTGGAAAGAGCTTGGTATCAATACAATTGAACTGATGCCTGCATATGAATTTATGGAAAGCGGTACCTGTAAGAATTCTGAATCTGAGAAAATGGTATCTGAGAAGCATACACAGGGACGTGTTAATTTCTGGGGATATATGTATGGCTATTATTTTGCACCCAAGAGATCTTACTGTGCAACAGATGATCCGGAGAAAGAGTTTAAAACATTCATTAAAAAACTGCATCAGGCCGGAATTGCCTGTATCATGGAAATGTATTTTCCACGAGAATGTAATCCTGTGACAGCACTCAGGGCATTGCAGTTCTGGAAGCTTTATTATCATGTAGACGGATTTCATGTATTGGGTGAGGGAGTTTCTGCCAAATTGTTGATGCATGACGGAGTTTTAAGTGATACCCGGCTGATGTTTCACGATTTTGATGAGAGCCAGATCCGGAAAAAGAAGAAACCGGAAGACAAATGTATTGCACAGTATAATCCGGGATTTTTGCAGGATATGCGCCGTTTTCTGAAAAGTGACGAGGATATGGTTTCAGCGGCTGCTTACCATATCAGAAGGAATCCAAATACCTATGCAGTCATTAATTATATGGCCTGTCAGGATGGCTTTACCATGAATGATATGGTGACCTATAATTACAGACATAATGAAGCAAATCAGGAGAATAATCACGATGGCAGCAGTTATAATTATTCCTGGAACTGTGGCGTGGAAGGGCCAAGCAGAAGGCTGCAGATCAGACAGATGAGAGAACGTCAGATCAGAAATGCTTTTCTTATGTG
>ENA-OQCX01000618-OQCX01000618.1-human-gut-metagenome-genome-assembly--contig:-NODE-618-length-18226-cov-1.976573_pt1 | contig 18226 bp, 27 predicted proteins | sample MGYA00242762_ERZ504587 | MGnify/ENA primary metagenome ERZ504587 (study PRJEB26092, sample SAMD00036337) | human gut metagenome | host: Homo sapiens | study: EMG produced TPA metagenomics assembly of... | reverse complement strand
AGAAAGCAGCAGAAAAGGAAGAGACAAAAGCTCCGATTGAAGATGGACCTATACAGCAGAGTTTAAAACGGACAGTTCCATGTTTCATGTAAATGATGCATATGATGATAAGGGGACATTGACGGTAAAAGACGGAAAGATGACGATTCATATCAGTCTTGTATCAAAAAATATTGTAAATCTGTTTCCTGGTACAATAAAAGATGCCAAGAAAAAAGGAGCGAAACTTTTACAGCCAACGACGGATACCATAACAGATGAAAATGGTAATGTCGTAACAGATATAGAGGGTAAGCCGAAAGAAGTATACGGTTTTGATGTTCCGGTGCCGGCACTGGACGAAGAATTTGATCTGGCACTGATCGGAACAAAAGGAAAGTGGTACAATCATAAAGTAAGTGTTTCCAATCCTGTAAAAGCTGAATAAATATCAATTGATCATAAAATCTCTTGTCTTTCATATTATTGTATAAAGTATAGATGTGAAGGATAAGAGATTTTTATTCATTTGAAATAGTGAAAATGCATAAAAAATATAATATTTACTAGACTTTTATGTTAAAATATACTAATATTAAATCAACAGCAAAATGTAATAAAAACAGGAAGGAAACAAGCGAATGAAAGGAAATGTAATAGTAGGACAATCTGGGGGACCAACTGCAGCGATCAACGCGAGTCTTGCCGGTGTATACCGGACAGCAAAAGACCGTGGAGCGAATAAAGTGTACGGAATGCTTCATGGAATTCAGGGATTATTAAAGGAAAAATATATTGATCTGTCAGATCACATCAAGACAGAGCTGGATGCAGAGTTATTAAAGAGAACACCGGCTGCATTTTTAGGTTCCTGCCGGTATAAACTTCCGGAGATACATGAGAACCGGGAAGTTTATGATAAGATTTTTGAAATTCTGGATAAACTGGATATTGAAGCATTTATTTATATCGGCGGAAATGATTCTATGGATACGATTAAAAAGTTATCGGATTATGCAATTGTGTTTGGACATTCCATCCGGTTCATAGGATGTCCGAAGACAATTGATAATGATCTTGCGTTGACAGATCATACACCGGGATACGGAAGTGCGGCAAAATATATCGGAACATCAATGAAAGAGATTATCCGTGACAGCTTCTGCCTGGAATATGAAAAGGGCGTAGTATCTATTGTAGAGATCATGGGAAGAAATGCAGGATGGCTGACAGGTTCCACAGCACTGTCACAGGGAGAGGATTGTGAAGGTCCGGATCTTATTTATCTGCCGGAGCTGCCGTTTGATCTTCAGTTATTCGGGGAAAAAATCAGGCAGTTATTACAGGAAAAGACATCCATCGTAGTTGCGGTATCAGAAGGAATCCGTACAGCAGATGGTACATATGTATGTGAACTTGGCAACAGTATTGATTTTGTGGATGCATTCGGACACAAACAGCTATCAGGAACTGCATCTTATCTGGCGAGTTATATTGCAGGTGAGATCGGATGTAAGACACGTGCGATTGAATTAAGTACATTGCAGAGAGCTGCATCGCATGCGGCTTCAAGAGTAGATATTCTGGAGGCATATCAGGTTGGAGGAGCTGCAGTAAAAGCAGCAGACGAAGGAGATACCGGAAAGATGGTTGTCTTAAAACGTCTGTCCGATGATCCGTATCAGTGTGGAACGGAAGTGAAAGATGTACATAAGATTGCCAATGATGAGAAGCTGGTTCCAAGAAGCTGGGTAAACAAAGAAGGCACTTATGTAACAAATGAGTTTATTTCATATGTACGTCCGTTGATCCAGGGAGATGTATCACCGGTTATGGTAGATGGAATTCCAAGACATCTGTATACACCGAAAGAACTCAGCCACAGATAATCCATTTAAAATCAGAAAGAAGATAAAAGAAACGTCTTGTCATGAGGATATCTCATGTCAGGACGTTTTATCGGGACGTCTAATCTTCTGCGAATAAAAAAGTGCATGAAAAGTAAAAAAAGATCTTGAAATTTTGAAAATAATCAGGTAGTATATGCTTAATCTATATTTTCAAGATAGATTCGGTTAATCAATCTATAAAGATTCTATAACCTGTGTGAGGGTTCAAAAAATTACCATTTGTAAAAAAACTGAAGAATAGAATTGAGGTGGAATGCATTGCAGCAAAAGGAAAGCTATGATGTACTGCGTCTGATCGAACATGGACAGATCTGTTATATCAGTTCTGAAAATGTACAGGGAAGAACACTTGCCAGATATTTGAAGTATCATCCGGTAATGGAGAAGAAGGAAATGTTCCTGTTGTTAAAGGCAATTGCAGAACAGCTGGAACTGATCCACAGATGCAGAGGGAATCCATGCTATCAGTATGTGAATCCATACAGTATTATTCTGGCGGAGGACGGCAGGGTCTATTTTCTGGATATGAAAGCCGAGACAAACATGAAACAGGTAGTATTTATGCAAAGGAGGGACATGCGGGAATATTTTCTCCCTCCGGAAGAGAATTATTATCAAAATGCCAGTAAAGAGCTGGACATATATGGATTGGGAAAGACATTTCAATATATTCTCGCTTCGTCAGAAACAGAACCGCATCTGAACCGGTGGGAAGAACACAGACTTCAGAGTATCATTTCAAAAACAATGGGAACAAAAGGGTCTTATTATCAAAGCGTTTCAGAAATTCAAAAACAAATCCCAAAATGGAAAGAAAAAGTTAATAAAGAAAAGTTCGGGAGACAAAGGAAAACGCAGGTGGAAGATATATATCGCATTATTTTTCGCAGTGGTGGCGGCAGGGTACATGTTGATACAGCAAAGAAAAAATGTACCTGACGGAATCATAAAGGAACAACAGAAAGCAACCAGTAATGCCAATACAGAATTACGCACAGACGGTCAGGAGAATGAGAAACGGGACGAAGAATATCTGGAACTGGCACTTGCGTATTTCTTAAATGTCGGGAATGTGGAGAAAAGCCGTATTTGTCTGAATGAACTGACCAATAAAGAACTTGCGGAGAATCTGAAAATGTTGATCGGCGCATATGAAAAACAGGAATGTCCGGAAGATGTAAGAAAATATAAAGAGAGTCTTGCATATCTGGAAAAGGTATGGAAAAAAAGGAGCAAGATATCCGAGGAGAAGCAAAAACAGGAAATCCAGTGCCTGATCAGAGGATATGGACTTCTGGATGACGAGGACAGTGTAGAAAAGGTATTAGAACTGGTAAAGAGGGGGATGCAGACGGATTATCTGAATGATCCGGTAAAAAAAGAAATGTTAGAATACCAGGCGGCCGCCTGTGAAAAAAAGAAGACGGAGGAGGAAGCGGCAAAGATATATACAGAGCTATTGGAGATGGAGCAGGAGGACGGAAACAGAGAAATGTTGTATAAAAAATTGCACAATTATATGAAGCAGCAGGCAGGTGCGATATGGCAATGGATATCTGTATTCAGGGAATCGGAGAATTGAAGGAATCTAAGGAGTTAAAACTGATGCATATCCGATTCATGTGTGCAGATCCGTCCGTCAGCAGGGAAGAATGTTCCATGAAGATCAAAGAGTATGTAAGAGATGACGGACAACTGCCGGATCAGGAGGAATTTAAAAAGCTGCAGAAAGAATATGCGATCAAGATGGAAGGAGAAGAGGTATGGGTAGGAAGATAAAAAAAGCAATCACGGTTGTAATAGCAGGAATGATCATAGGCTCACAGTTTGCAGATATGTCAGCAGTTGGAAGCATTGTACAGGCAGAGGCTGGAGATCACAGAGAAGCAGAAAAAGAAACAGATCCGGAAGAAGACAAAGATGAGAATAAAAATCCGGAAGAAGACAAGGATCCGGAAGAAGACAAGAATCCGGAAGAAGACAAGGATGAGAATAAGGATCCGGATAAAGACTCTGAAAAAGAGGATAAAGATCCGGAAGAAGACTCTGAAAAAGAAGCGATAAAACCTTATCAGATTGTATATAACGAACCAGATGGGGAAAACGGATACTATATTCATCGTCCGGATGGAAGAATTACGCATATGAGCAAAAGAGGGACAACAAGATATCTCTTCAAAAATGGAAATAATGAACAGCAGGAAGGAATATTGGACAGACAAAATGAAAGCTTCCTGTTGAAACAATTGAATTTTACAGACGGTGGAAATGAATTGAGGATATGGATGGAAAGATGAAAAGGACACCGGGTAGAAAATTCAGAAAGTCAAAAAGAATTCTGGCTGGATAGCAGTAAACCTGTAGTACATTATGAAATAACAGGAGGTTCGGAGATATGGCACAAAGATATTGCGGAAGTCCGGGTAGAATCTTCCGATGGGCTAAATGGAAGTCAGATTGCGGAAATTATCTGTAAAACAGGAGAAAAAGTAATTGGAAAAAGCAATAAAGAAATAGAAATGTTTCGAATGGAAGAAGAATCGAAGAATGGTGAAGGAATTCCTGTAACTTTTATTGTAAAAGATGTTGCAGGAAATAAGACGATAGTGACAGATAAGTCTATATTGACAGGAATGTTCCGGAGGCAGTTATACAAGGAGTGCAGGATTATATGATCACCAGTAAACCGGTTAAAGTGAACTATCTGGCAGAAGAGGAAAATATATTTCAGGTTGTGCAGGCACATATTTCGAAGGAAGATATCACCGGAAGAAAAGAAGAAACAGAGATCACAGAGTGGCGGATAGGAAAGTCGGATGAGTCAGGAAAGATGAGAAAAGAAAGCAGTCAGACACTTACAGAAGACGGAATATATAAACTGAGAATGAATGCAGCTGATATGGCAGGACATGAAAATCAGGTGGAGCGACAGGTGATTATTGACAAAGAAAATCCAGTGATTGTTCATGTGGATGAACTCGATGGAAAATATTTAAAATACTTCCGATGGGATTATTCGGCCGGAGAATCGGTCAAAGATTTTACCAGTTATACGTACACCATGAAATTAGATGATACAGTATACCGTCCGGGAGAGAAGATCGAAAAAGAAGGCATGCATACACTGGTTGTGGAAGCGGTAGATTCTGCAGGTAATAAGAGTGATGCAAAGGCAAGGTTTACAATTGATCATACCCCGCCGGTGATCAGATTTGAAAATATCAGAGAAGGAGAAAGCTATGAAAAGGAAAGAAAATTTTATATCCGAACGGAAAATCCGGAAGATCAGATTGAATACATTAAGATTAATGGAGCGAAGCAAAAGAGTGAAAAGCAAAAGGGACTTTATGAATGTAAAGTAGATGAAGCAAAAGCATATGAAGTTGAAGTAAAGGCAAAAGATCTTGCGGGCAATGAACAGATCTCACGGATTGGATTTCAGATAGAGCAGGAAAAAACATTATTACAGAAGATAACAGAGCCTGTAAAGAAATATATTTTTTATGGAAATGAGAAAGCGGTAAAAAAAAGAAGAGCAGTTAAAAGAAGAACAGATGAACAAAAGAAATGGTAAAAGTATATTATGTTCAGGTATTATGCTCACGGGTATGTTAACGGGAATTGGCTTCTGGAAGAGAGAAAGATTGGGGAATATATTGAAAAAAATGCAGCCAGACAACAAAAACAAGTAGAATCTTTCCATAAAAGGGAGGATGCCGGGTAACCGCTTTCGCGATTCCCGGCATGTAATTATGAAAAAGTTTATTCCAAATAGTATTTACATACTAGATTAATGTCTTGTGTATTTCTTTGATGATTATAGTATAAAAAAGACCTATGAAGAAAGAATGTTAAAGTAGTGAAAGAATTTTGAAGGATAAATGAACAAATTGTGAACACGGGATTTTACAAAGATTTTGTTGGAAAACAGAGGAAAATAGATTATACTAATAGAAGTCAATTTTGAAGAAAGAGGAGAAAAGAAGAATGAAATATATTTCTTTTGCCATTCCGTGTTACAATTCACAGGACTATATGGCGCATGCGATAGAAAGTATTCTTCCGGGTGGAGAAGACGTTGAAATTATTATCGTAAATGACGGATCAAAAGACAGAACATCAGAGATTGCTCACGACTATATGGAAAAATATCCTACAATTGTTAAGTAGTAGACAAGGAAAATGGTGGACATGGAGATGCTGTAACTCCGGACTGACACATGCCACCGGCAAATATTTTAAGGTTGTAGACAGTGATGACTGGGTGGATGAAGATGCACTTCATAAAATTCTGGAAGTATTGCGTCATATGGAAGAAGATGCCATGGAATTAGATATGCTGATTGCCAACTACGTATATGAGAAAGTTGGAGCAGCACACAAGAAAGTAATCCATTACCGTAATGTACTGCCGCAGGATGAGATTTTCCGTGGATGATATGGACATTTTCATCTGGATCAGTATATTCTGATGCATTCAGTTATCTATCGCACCGATATGTTGAAATTAATCCAGCTTCATCTGCCGAAGCATACATTCTATGTGGACAATATTTATGTATATTATCCACTTCCACATGTGCGAAAGATTTACTATATGGATGTAGATTTTTACAGATATTTTATCGGACGCGAGGATCAGTCGGTTAATGAGAAAGTAATGATCAAAAGGCTGGATCAGCAGATATTTGTCACAAAGACAATGATTGATATGTATCAGTTGAAAAACATCGGGAGTAAGAAATTAAGACAGTATATGTTGAATTATCTGGCAATCATGATGACAGTTTCTTCTATTCTTTGTATCCGTTCCAAGAATAAAGAAAATCTGGAGAAGAAAAAGGAATTATGGCGGTATCTGAAGAAGAAAGATCTGCGCAGTTTTATAAAGATCCGCTATGGAATTCTCGGACAGACTATGAATATTCCGGGAAAATCAGGACGTAAGATATCATCGCTGGCGTATACAGTTGCAAGACGTCTGATCGGGTTTAATTAATTTTCTATTTAATGCATTATGGCGGCTATCACCGATCGGAATAAACTTACAAGGTCCGTATGCACAGGATAGGACCTTGTAAGTTTATTCCTGCGGTTTCGCATGCCATAATAATTAAATGGAGAACTGTAATCTTTTATTACGGTTCGGGGATTTGGCTTAGTGAATTAAATAGAAATCTCCCCTAAAATAATTCTCAATAGTACTTATCCAACATAATCGTCCGGTTCCAAGGATTGATGATGATGCCCTGAATGTTATCAGCTGTAATGGCAGAATTAAATAACTGTTTCATGTCAGTAAGAAATGTAGACATTACGCTTCCGGAACCTTTGAGTTCTTCATCGAAGCTGGTAAATGCCGCCCACCATTTGCGGCCGTCATCGGTCTGGATTGCCTGTACCTGGAGGCCGGAGCAGCGGAAGAGGGATCTACTGCAATGATCAGTTCGCCATGTTCATTCATGCGTCTGCGGATGACCGTCAGAACGTGAGCCAGCATTTCCTGAGACGGTTCCTGTTGAAGAGTTGCAATGGCTGATTCAATCTTGTCATTGCCCTGTAAAGTTTTGTCGGTATGTGTATGTTCAGTCATGATGTACAAAATCCTTTCTATATAAATAATGGGTACAGAAAAACTGTTATTGGCAGCTTTTCTTGCATACTTTGGTATAAAAAATATACGGACAGCCGGAGGGCAATCCGTATATTAATATAAAGTATTTCAGGTGGAAGAGCAAGTTAATTGAACTCCAGCGGAGAAATATATTTATTAGGAGAATAAGCACATCCATTATTGTATTTCACCGTAACATATAAAGAATCATCACCATCAACCAGTTTCACATAGCAGATATTATCTTTGGTGAATTTGTGTGTGATATCGATGGACTGATTTTTGTAATACAGGATGACGGAACCATCTTTTTCATATTCTATATCCGGAGCATTTAGTTCTTCCATAATTTCTTCTTCTGTAAGGCTGCGCTCGGATCCATCCGGGTTAAATGCAACGCCGCCTCCGCCAAATTCTTTTTGTTTGCCATCTTTATCGGCATAAGTTCCATTATAAGAACCATCAGAACTGATCTTTAAAGTGGCAGTTGTTTGATCTCCGTGGATCCAGAGCTGGACTTTCCGCTGAATTCCGCCAAGATCGGAAGCGTAGGCTGTTCCGGTTCCGGCTGTTACGATCAGGCATGTGGCAACTGTGGCGGCAATTGTTTTTAATTTGTGCTTTCTATTTAAGATACTCATTTTATCTACCTCCAGGGAAAAATTGTCGGAGGCGGAAAGTGTATCAAAAGCCTGCTTGTATTTTTCTTTATTCGTCATCGTTCCATTCCTCCTTTAAGGTTTCTTTGAGAAGAGCACGTCCGCGGGAAAGCCGGGTCCTTTACATTGCTGACAGAAAGATGCAGGATATCACTGATCTCTTGTGTTGTATAATCCTCATAGTAAAAGAGATGCAGGACAATCCGGTATTTTTCGGGAAGTTTCATCACTGTGTCAAACAGAGTTTCTGATTCCGGTGTTTCGAAGGTTAATGTTTCCATATATTCTTCTAAGTTGCATTTATTTCTGTGCCAGAATGAGCGGGTGATATTCTTTGCTTTATTGATTGCAACCCGGATCAGCCAGGCACGGATATGTTCTTCTGTATCAAACTCTTTTTTATATGTGTGATACTGAATAAATGTATCCTGAACGACATCTTCTGCATCTTGTTGGTTTCTGCATATATTAAATGCAATCGCATACAGATGCTTTTGATATCGTTCGATTAAAACTTGTGTTGCTGGTTTCATGAGTACTCCTTTTTGGTGTTAGTGGGAAAACAGATGTTCATTTCTTAAGGCCTTTCACTTATAATACAAATGAAAATATGGAAAGGTTACAAATGGAGGTAAGAATATATGTTTTAACTATATCTTACTATCGAGCATAAGCATTTTACATTTTAAAATATACGTTGTAAACTATATTATGAAAAAATAACTTCGAAATAAGAGGTGAAAGATAAAATGTATCTGGTATCGGTATATTTTGATGATAAAAGCAATAAAATAATTTCTGATTATATCAATAAGATTGCACAAAAGACAGGAAATACTTTTATGACGGACAATCACGTTCCACCTCATCTGACAATTATGTCTGTAGAGGCAAGAGAGGAAGAAAAATTGACAGAGGTGATGGAACAGCTGGAGAGGTCCCTGACCAAAGCAGATCCAATTGGTCTCTGTCGGAGTGTTATTGCCATATGTACTGTATGTGACCCCGGTTCTGAATCTGTATTTGGAAGATATGATCGAACAGGTACATGATATGGTAAAGAATATTCCGGAAGTCAGGATGAGCCGGTATTATCAGCCAATGCAGTGGCTTCCTCATATCACACTGGGAAAGAAACTTTCCAAAGAGCAGATGCAGGAAGCATTTGCAGTTATGCAGGAACAATTCGTACCGATGGAAGTTACGGTATCAGAGATCGGGCTGGCGAAGACCAATCCACATCAGGATCTTGTAAGAATAGAATTAAATGATTAATTGCGGTGGAAAATAAAATGATTAACAGAGAAGATATGCTGGCACTGACCAGAAGAATGACAGTAAAGCGAACATCCATGACAAGAATTGCCGGAGGATATCTGGACCGGGGATGGATATATAGACGGAACATTTAATACCGGATTTTTGAAATTGAGTCCGGATGAGAAAGAAAAAAATTTACAGATAGCAAAATTTATTCCATTTGCAGATACGAATAAAAATCTGAAAGAATATGCATTTTCCGATGAGAAGATGAAAGGCGATAGTATGCGGAAACTGTTAATGGGAATGCGTGCGTGCGGTCTGAAAAATGATGCACTGATGGAGACTTTTTATGAAATTGTTGGTGAACGATATCAGTCAGAGGGAGACTATGCCATTTTCGTATTTCATGACCGATACGATATTCCGGCAAAAGGGAAAGATCATGTCCGTCAGGGTGAATCTGAAGAAATGTTTGAATACTTAATCTGTGCCATCTGTCCGGTAAGTGGAGATTACGAACCGGGAGAACCGGAATGTGGATTCTTATTTCCGGCATATATGGACGGCGGGGCGGCCATGAATTATGTGGATGTATATCAGAAAAATCAGGAATATCCGCATACAGAGCTTTTGAAATTACTTGGAGTATATGAGATAGAGAAAATTTCTTATAAAGGTGTTTAATGGTTTCAAATTCATCTGGGATATCTTATAATATAAAGGATTGAGTTTAGAGGAAAAGGTAGGAATATACAATGCATACAATGAAAAAATTCATTCGGTATTATGCCCCGTATAAGGCGGTATTCTTTCTGGATCTGATCTGTGCGGCAGTCATAAGTCTGGTGGATCTCGCATTTCCACAGATTTTACGTACGCTTACGAAGACGTTGTTTACAGAATCAGCAGATCACATACTGCATGCCTTGCTTCCGATTGGGGCAGGATTGCTTGCAATTTATATATTACAGGCGCTTTGTAAATATTATGTAAGCTATCAGGACATATGATGGGAGCCAATATGGAACGCGATATGAGGCAGCAGCTTTTTGATCACTATGAAAAACTGTCATTCTCATATTATGACCAGAATAATTCCGGGCAGATGATGAGTAAACTGGTATCAGATCTTTTCGATATCTCGGAGTTTGCACATCACGGACCGGAGAACTTATTTATTTCGCTGATCAAAATTACCGGTTCGTTCATATTCCTGTTTCTGATCAACTGGAGACTGGCAATACCGCTTCTGGTTCTGGTAGTGTTCATGTTGTTCTTCTCGTACGGGCAGAATAAGAAGATGCAGGCGACATTCATGGACAACCGGCGTAAGATCGGGGATGTTAATTCGAGTCTTCAGGATACACTGGCCGGGATCCGTGTTGTACAGTCCTTTGCAAATGAAGAGATTGAACGGGAGAAGTTCCGAAAAAGCAACCAGGGATTTCTGCGTTCCAAGGATGCCAATTATAAATGTATGGGAAGCTTTATGAGCGGCAACCTGTTCTTTCAGGGGATGATGTATCTGGTAACGCTGGTATTCGGAGGATGGCTGATCGCACATGGGAAGATGGAGGCAGCGGATCTTGCGATGTACGCACTCTATATTGGGATCTTTATCAGCCGATACAGATTCTGGTCGAGCTTACTGAGATGATGCAGAAAGGACTGTCCGGATTCCGCAGATTTCTGGATGTGGTAGAGACCGAGCCGGAGATCGTGAATGCACTGGACGCAGAATCAATAGATGAAGTAAACGGACACGTTTCTTATGAAAATGTATCGTTTCATTATAGCGACGATGATACACCGGTGCTTTCTAATGTTACATTCGAGATTCCGGCAGGAAAATCCGTGGCTTTAGTCGGACCTTCGGGAAGTGGTAAGACGACGATCTGCTCTTTGCTTCCGAGATTCTATGATGTAACAGGCGGACGTGTTACGATTGACGGAAAAGATGTCCGGAATCTGACACTGGAAGTCTGCGTAATCAGATCGGACTGGTACAGCAGGATGTGTATCTGTTCTGTGGAAGTATTAAAGAGAATATCGCATATGGGAAGCCAGGAGCATCTATGGAAGAGATTGAAGACGCAGCAAGGAAAGCGAACATTCATGATTTTATTATGGAACTGCCGGACGGATATGATACATTTGTTGGTGAACGTGGAACAAGACTTTCCGGCGGACAGAAACAGAGAATCTCGATTGCAAGAGTATTTCTTAAGAATCCGTCAATCCTGATTCTGGATGAGGCGACAAGTGCACTGGATAATGAGAGCGAACGCTGGATCCAGAAGAGTCTGGAAGAGCTTGCAAAGAACCGGACAACGATTACGATCGCGCATCGATTATCAACAATCCGCAATGCGGATGAGATCCTTGTAGTGGCAGATAATGGAATCGCAGAGCGTGGAACACATGAAGAACTGTTAAAACAGGGCGGAATCTATGCGCATTATAATGAGATGGGATAGGCAGAAGATAAGAAAAACGGAAGCTGCTCTGTGAGTAGAAACATAAAAATTATCAATAAAGAAATTTGCAAAAGAAAAAGATTGTCGTGAAAAGAATATATGATATAATTTACAAAGATATCAGCGGCAGAAAAGACAGTGCAAAACTGTAAAGGAACAGTAGAAATGATTGATATCAGTGAATAAAAACGGCCACAGAATAAGGCGGCAAATCATAAGAAACAGAGGTAGAATTATGGGAAAAATCAGAATTGGTATCGTTGGATATGGTAACATCGGACGCGGAGTAGAGCAGTCTATCAAGCGTAATGATGATATGGAATTAAAAGCAGTATTTACAAGAAGAGATCCTGCAAGTGTCAAGATCCAGACAGAAGGAGCAGAAGTAAAGCACTTTGACGATATGGAAGCTATGAAAGATGAGATCGATGTTATGATTCTCTGCGGCGGATCAGCAACAGACCTTCCGGTGATCGGACCTAAGGTAGCTGCATCTTTCAACACGATCGACAGCTTTGACACACACGCAAAGATTCCGGAGTATTTTGCAAATGTAGACAAAGCAGCAAAAGAAGGAAAGAATGTCAGCATCATCTCAGTAGGCTGGGATCCGGGAATGTTCTCACTGAACCGTCTGTATGCAGAGTCTATTTTGGTACAGGGAAGCACTTATACGTTCTGGGGCAAAGGTGTCAGCCAGGGACATTCTGATGCAATCCGCCGTATCGAAGGTGTAAAGAACGGCATCCAGTATACGGTACCGATCGAAGCAGCTGTTGATCAGGTAAGAAGCGGAAGCGAACCGGAACTGACAACAAGACAGAAACATTTAAGAGAGTGTTATGTAGTTGCAGAAGAAGGTGCAGACAAAGCAGCCATCGAAGAGGCTATCAAGACAATGCCAAACTACTTCGATGAGTATGACACAACCGTAACATTTATCACAGAAGAAGAGTTAAAAGCAAATCACAGCAAGATGCCTCACGGTGGATTCGTGATCCGTACAGGAGAGACTGGATGTGAAGGCAACAAGCATGTGATCGAATATTCTCTGAGACTGGATTCCAATCCGGAATTCACAGGAAGTGTTCTGGTGGCTTATGCACGCGCAGCATACAGACTTTCACAGAAAGGTGAATCAGGAGCAAGAAGCGTATTCGATATCGCACCGGCTATGTTGTCTCAGATGACACCGGAAGAGTTAAGAGCACATATGTTGTAAGAGATAATTAATAAAAATGTATACAAGTTCTATCGTAGACTATTAATGTTGTGATGGAATATAAGGAGCAGAAGTAAAAAATCAGGCATCGGAGGCGAAATGAAAACTCGTTTCCGGTGCCTGATTTTGTAGAAACTACGGATGATGATTTTGCGGGTCTTTGACAATATTTCCATAAGAAAATGTAATGTGAAATTCCTCGTAAAGTTTTGATAAGGCGGAGAGTGCTTTTAGTAAAAGAAAGAAGCTATCTAAAATGAGAGCTTTTACGTACAATACCGAAACGTACGATCGGTCAGAATTCTCGCAAATATCAGTCCAAGCGGCAACATCACAATAATCATAATCGCAGAAGTGAACCATGAAACCGCATCCGTCAGGGACATAATCCCGAAATTATAAATCGCACGGTACAGGTAAAGTCCCGGAACCATGATCACGATAGAAGGCACGGTAAGCGAGATTCTTGGATATCCATTACTCTTTTTAATAAAAGAAGCAAGCAATCCGGCAGTCAGAGCCCCGATAAATGCGGCGGCGGCCGGAGGCATATGTGTGAAATCAACAAGTTCAAGCCGGAGTGTATTGGCAATGGCACCAATAAATGCAGCCGTTGCAGCCATCGAATGAGAACTGTTGAACATGATCGAGAAACCGAATACTCCGCAAAAGCTTGCAATCACACGGAAAATCAGACGGGCAGCAGCACTTAGATGCAGTGCCGTAAAATTGGCCGGTTCCAGATGCAGAAGTAAAGCCATGATCCATGCAAATAAAGTGGCAACCATAACGATAATGATTGCATAAGTAAGCCGCTCCAGTCCCGAACGCAGATCCAGCTTTGCAAGGTCGATCCCGCTTGTAATAAATGGAAATCCCGGGATGATGAACAGCATCGAGCAGATATAACCAGCTTCATGAAATTCTGGAATGTGAAAGACAAGTTCCGCAAGTTTCAGAAGACTGCATAGGTAAAACATGCTGCTGAAACAGAGACTGCTATATTCAAAAACAGTGTGTAATGGTGTTTGATCAGTTTCGTACGGATCAGATTACCAATCCCGGCGGCAATAAAAGCAAGAGCCATCTCAACCGGTCCGCCTCCGAGTAAAAAAGTAAAACCGCAACAGGCAAGAGCTGCGGCAAGCCCCAGCTTTGTAGGTGAATAAAGAGCATGGATTTCTTCAATTTCATCCAGTCGTTTATGGATATCTTCACCGGTCATATGTGCTTCTTCTTCCGGAAAATGATCTACAAACTGTTCCATGCGGTAAAGCTTGGAGGTATTCACTCCCGTATTGGCAATACTCAACGACTGGGAAATACAATCGTTTCCATCGAAACAGTTAAATACAATGGACATCAATCCCACGTCTACCGTACAGGTTACACCAAGCTCTTTGGAAAGCCGGTTCATGGAAGTCCGTACACGCCATGCGCCGGTTCCACAGGAGAGCATGATTAACCCAACACGGCCGATGACAGAAGCTTTCTCGATCAGTCCGGCTTCTGCAATCAACACATTACTGTCATCATTGGCGTAGTCATGCCATGGAATCTCCATATGATTTTTTTCCATAATATCAATAAAGTCAGAATTAGTTGTCTGCATAAATGATCGCCTCTGCTTTGGAAACGTGGCGTTCCAGATTTTTTAAGAAATGTGAATTCGGAAGGAAAACTCCGATCTCATCATAACGGGTATTATCTTCAACAAGAGAATCCTGTCCATAGAATACATAGGACATAGGAAGCTCTTTCTGAAGTTTTATGACAATATCCAGAATAGCAGAATAAGCTTCTGCTTCGGTTTCTTTTAATTTTACGGTATCCGGTAATTCACGGATCAACAGTACACCGTTACTCTTTTCCAGAATGTTTTGTTCCGGTTCCATATCGTCAGATGTATAAGAATGGCTGTAACGGTATGCCTGTGCCAGAAAAATATTCTTTGGAGCTCCGAGATCTGTATATACCTCATGGAAATGACGGTATTCCCGTTCATGAATCGATCTCTTATATTCAGGAAGTAACATTCCGTTTTCATCTGTCATGATCATCGGATTCTGTTTTCCGTCCGCATTGAACCGATAGGGAATCAGGAATGCATTTCTTAAAAGATCAAAGACTGTATTCTGGCAGATAGCCATCAGAAACGCAGATAAATCCCGATTGCGATAAGAATTAAAAAGAGCCTGTGCAAATTCTGTAGAAGACGGAGAATCGGGAAGATCGACACCATCATTACTGAACAGATAACTGCAGAATGTTTCCATCAGTTTTTCACATGCCCATTTATCTTCGGATATTTTCTTAAATAAGATTTCTGATTTTTCTTCTCTGGGAAAAAGTGTTTTTTCCTCCATAATAAAGCGCTTCCTTTCATATTTTCATCCGAATAAATTATACAACTGTGATAAAAATAAGTGAAAACTATAATTGATATAATGGATATATGATTATGGTATGCCGGAGAAGTTATCGGTGGCAGCTTCTGTAGATAGTCGGTTGATGATTTGAAAGGGATATTTGATATAGTTTAAAACTATGACAAATACACATTTTTTTGTATTATACAAGTTTATCAATACAAATTATAATAAATCCATCGATTGAGAACATCATCAAGAATATGAAAAATATAAAAGAAAAGCCATCAGGGACAACAAAAAAGAACAGAAAACCTAAGTCCCTGCCGGCAAGGAGGAAATAATCATGAACACACCATTTCGTTACGACTTTGTAGGAAGTTTTTACGCCCACAGAAATTAAAAGACGCAAGAAAGAATTTCGAAGAAGGGACAATCTCACAGGAAAAACTGACCGCAGTAGAAGATGAATGCATCCTGGAACTGGTGGCAAAGATTAAGGAACTTGAATATCATGTGATCACGGACGGAGAATTCAGAAGATCGACATGGCATCTGGATTTCATGTGGGGATTTGAAGGTATCGAGCATCAGAAGACAGTAGAGGGGAATACAACATTTGACGCAGAAGCTGCAATGATTGATGATACATACATGACGGGAAAGATTTCAGTAAAGAATCATCCTTTCGTAGAGCATTTCAAATTCATCAAAGCATTAGAAGATGAAAATACTGTCGCAAAACAGACTATCCCGTCACCGGGACAGTTCTATGCATACTTTACTGGGGCACAGCTTCTGAATACAACATTAGAAATCTATGGATCGGAAGAAGCATTTGCGAGGATGTGATTAAGGCATACGGTGAATTCGTGCAGGAAATCTATGCAGCAGGCTGCCGTAACCTTCAGTTTGATGACTGCGTATGGGGCGGAATGGTAGATGCGAAAGATGGCAGTTGCATTGACCGGAAGAACAGGACAGAGACTGGAAGATTACAAGAAACTCCTTCTGAACTGAATAACCAGGTAGTAGCACAGGCACCGGAAGATCTGGTGATCAATACACATGTATGCCGTGGAAATTATCATTCTACATTCTTCAGTTCCGGAGCATATGATTCCGTAGCGGATTTGTTATTCGGAGAAGAAAATGTAAATGCATATTATCTGGAATATGACGACAAGAGATCCGGCGGATTTGCACCACTTGCAAAGGTATCCGGCGATAAGAAGGTCGTACTTGGACTTATAACAACCAAGACACCGGAACTGGAAGACAAAGAAAAAGTAATCGCAAGAATCCACGAAGCAGCAAAATATGTTCCGCTTGACCGCTTATACTTAAGCCCACAGTGCGGATTTGCATCCTGCGAGATCGGTAATAAGCTGACAGAAGAAGAACAGTGGGCAAAGCTTAAGCTTGTAAAAGAGATTGCCGACGAAGTCTGGTCGGACAGATAAGCCAGAACAGATTGGCCATAAGCCAGCCGATACCGGTAGCAATGGCAGGGACTACCAGACCGAATGAGGAAGAAGAACCAGGTTAAGATTACGCGAAGTGCAATCTGGAGCTACTTCCGGCTAACGTCAGAACCATTTTCCCAAGTCCGTTATAAGTACCGGTGAAGGTTCCGCCGGCAGGAAATTTCTGGAATTTATCAGAACAGAAGGTCTGATGCCATAAACGTACAATTCGTTATGGAGACAATAAAAATCGTTCTGTCATCTGGAAGTATGATATACTGATAACAAGATCTGCAAAAAAAGATGGAGGTGGACTACATGGATGTTGCAACGATGGTAGCGATTAATAACCTGAATATGGTTACAGTGATGGCAGTACAGGCGGCAAATAATGTAATCACGATCGTAAATGGAGAAAGGATGGAAGAAGATATGGATGGTTCAATGTTAGATCAGTATATGGGAAAAGATTGTACGGTAAGTCTGTTCAATGAAGTAGGAGCAATCAAAGGAAAGCTCATGGACGCAGATATACAGTGGGTAAAGGTTGATACCAAGAAGGGAACACAGCTGATTAACAGAAATATGGTACGGAATATTACTTTTGATAATAAATAGAATGAATAAAAATAGTTGGTTCGAAAAAAGTCAGAAATCAGAAAAAATGAGTTGACATTTCGTGCAGGTGTTTCTATACTTAAACATGTGGATAAAACACGGGGAGCTTGTGTACTAGGCTGAGAGGAAGTTGAGAACTTCGACCCATATACCTGATTTGGATAATGCCAACGTAGGAATGTATGACGTAGATTTTAGGAGAGATGCATTTAGTTGGTATCTCTCTTTTTTGTTGCTATGTGACGTAAATCAGGAACAATAGAATATCGGATAAGTTGAGAGTGAACGAGAGTTCACGAAGGGGTGCACCACCACGGGTGTATTTTACTTCGTGAACTCTTTTTTTATCTGACAAGTACTTTTTGAAAGTATGATCCGGGGAAAGGAGAACGCATGATTATCGTAAATGGAAAAGAAATCAATCTGACAGAGGATACGACTGTTGCAGAATATCTGGAACAGAATCAGTATCAGGTAAAAAGAATCGCTGTAGAGTTAAATGGAGATATTCTTCCGAAATACAGCTATTCCGATACCATGTTAAAAGACGGCGACCGTCTGGAAGTTGTGACATTCGTAGGAGGAGGCTAACATTCATGGAAGAAACCGGATTAGAAAATATGGCGGAGAATACAGAGAAAGAAAAAGT
>ENA-OQCX01000617-OQCX01000617.1-human-gut-metagenome-genome-assembly--contig:-NODE-617-length-18241-cov-11.821574_pt1 | contig 18241 bp, 25 predicted proteins | sample MGYA00242762_ERZ504587 | MGnify/ENA primary metagenome ERZ504587 (study PRJEB26092, sample SAMD00036337) | human gut metagenome | host: Homo sapiens | study: EMG produced TPA metagenomics assembly of... | reverse complement strand
TCCGGTGAAAGCTCAAGCTTTGCAAGGATTCCGACATACTCCATAGTCTCGTCAGAGATTACGTTTCTCATGACTCCATCCTCGCCCATCACCTTTGTAGTAACAGCCTGCTGCTCAGGAGTTTCCTCCTCAGGTTCCTCGTCAAGCGCAGCACTTCTGACCTTTGCATATACCGCTTCATCGCATATACCCTGATTGTTGAAGCCTGCATGGCGTAAAGTACCTTCATAATCCATGCCTGCCGCAGCCATCACCTTGCCTGAATTTGGATTTTCAGTATCATGTCTGGCCCATACACGTCCGGCACCGACCTCATTAATGAAAAATCTGATGATAGCAGTCACCGCCTCAGTCATATATCCTTTATTAAAAAACTGACTTCCTAAGCAATATCCAAGCTCAATGCTCTCCGTCTTTTCATCAATGCTCACAACCGAAATATTGCCGATAGGCTGCTCAAGGTCATTAAGCTCAATAGCCCAATTGTAATACTCTGTATTGTCATACTGTGCAATCCAGCTCTTTATCATATCCTCTGCCTCATCAACACTCTTGTAAACAGGCCATGTAAGATACTTAACTGTCTGCTCATCAGAAAACCAGTTGTAAAAAACATTTTCCGCATCTTCTATTTCAAATCTTCGAAGAGTAAGCCGCTCTGTGGCGATTTCTCTTGTTCCTATATGATTCATACGATATCCTTTCTCTCTTTCCTGATATTTAAATTTATTCTTAGAATGTACCAATATCTGCCCCGGGGTGCGCTAAACACCCTGCAAAGCATGGGTGTATATATATTGCGAAGACAAATTTTTAACAGTTCCGACGCTCACAGCCTGTAATACCTCACAGCATACCTCCTGCCAATAACCTATCCGCAGGAAATGTCGGAACAAGCTTAAAAATTTTCTGAGCAAAATATATACACACATGCCACCTCAAGGACTTACAGCGCACCCACCACAACCCCAGAAACTGTGACCTATGGCTCCAATCTGCTGAGATCACGAGGAAACAGTGTTGCCTCACGCACATTGTCCTCTCCGATAAGCTGCATTGTAAGTCTCTCAAGTCCTATTCCAAGACCTCCATGTGGCGGCATGCCGTGCTTAAAGGCTGAAAGATAGCTCTCCATACCCTCTGTCTCCATGCCACGCTTTGCGATTTTTTCCATAAGCTTGTTGTAGTCGTGGATTCGCTGGCCGCCTGTTGTGATTTCAAGGCCTCTGAAGAGCAGGTCAAAGCTTAAGGTGTATGTCTCGTCTGCCGGATCATCCATGGCATAGAACGGTCTCTTCTTTGAAGGATAATGTGTGACAAATACAAAATCACTGCCATACTCTTCCTTGAAGTACTGTCCGATAAGTACCTCCTCCTCCGGCTCTAAGTCGAATGGGTTTCTGAATTGTCTGTTATATTTTTCTGCGACACGCTGCTTTGCCTCGTCAAATCTGACTCTTGGTATGCTTGCCACATCAGGCAGCTTAATCTTTAAAAGCTCAAGCTCCTTGGCGTATGAGGTCTTTAAAAGCTCCATGGTGTACTGCAAAAAGCCGGTCTCCATCTCCATGATATCCTCGAAGCCGTCAATGTAGCCCATCTCGAAATCGAGTGATGTATACTCATTCAGATGTCTCTTTGTATTGTGCTTTTCTGCTCTGAAAACAGGTGCAGTCTCAAAGACCCTGTCAAAGACACCTACCATCATCTGCTTGTAAAACTGCGGGCTCTGCTGTAATATAGCCGGTCTGTGGAAATATTCAAGCTTGAAGAGGTTGGCTCCTCCCTCAGCTGACTTTGCACCAAGCTTTGGCGTATGAATCTCTGTAAATCCATTATTATAAAGGAAATCCCTAAAGCCCCTTGTGATACCCTCCTGTATACGGAACGTAGCACGCTCTCTTGGATTTCTGAGTGCCACTGCCCTGTTATTGAGCTTTGCCTCAAGCGAAGTATTCAGTTTCCATTTGTTGATCTGAAGCGGCATAGCTCCGCCGGCTCAGATAAAATTGTGATAGTGTCAAGACGAAGCTCGAAGCCGTTTGGAGAACGGTCATCACTCTTGTATGTGCCGCATACCTCCACGGTATCTGCTTCCTTTAGATCATCGACGCTAAACCGGGATTTGCCAGGCTCGTATACACACTGTATAAGTCCGTCCCTGCGTCTTAAAACGATGAATGCAACCTCACCCATATCTCTTATGGTGTGAATCGCACCCTTTACTTTGATGTCTTTGCCCTCGTAGTCGCCTGCAAGAATTTCTGCGATACCGAGGTCTTCCTTTTGAACTGCTCCTGTTAAGAATTCCATATTTTTGTGCTCCTTTGATTTTTTAAGCGGGACGGAAAAAAAGCCCCGGAGCATATCAAATTAATGAAATGCTCCGGGGCGAAAATTCTAAAAATATTCCGCGGTACCACCCGCTTTGAGAAAAAGGACTGTTCCTGTTTCTCCACTCTTATCCGTAACGTGGATGAATCGTATCTGCCTACTTTTGATATATAAAAAGCTTAATTCACATACGATAAACCTATCTATGCAATAAACCATATCAATCGTTCAACAGATCTGCTCCGGTAGTGTTCCTGCAATCAGCTCTTCCAAACAGCGCTCTCAGTCGGTGACGCTGTATTCCTGTCGGTGTCTGGTGATCCAAGTCTCCTTCAACGCATTTATTGTTTTTTGTTGTTTAACGTTATAACACAATAAACTTATTATTTCAACCCATCATAGTCAAAACTTAAGAAAATAAAGTATAGGAATATATTATAGTTTTTCTTAATTGTGGTTATAACAGAGCCTTCTTTTGCAACAATTATTAAATAAATTTAGGCTATTCCCTATTGCCTTTATTGAATTCGTATTGTAGAGTATATCTGGTATATGTAATTAATAATAATGAGGCAGGTAACACTTAATGAAAAAACTATTATTTTTTGATATAGACGGCACTCTCGTTGATTTCGGCAATAGCACCATGAGCCCATCAACCGCTGATGCTCTAATAAACGCAAAACAAAACGGTCACATGATTTTTCTTTGCACAGGACGTAGTTACAATCAGATTTATCCATCATTAAAAGCCTTTGATTTTGACGGCGTGGTGGCTGCTGCCGGCGGCTATGTCACTGTGGGTGATAAGGTAATTGCACATCATGTCTATGGGCAGAATCTGTTACAGAAGGTTCTTGACACTGTTGGTGACAACGACACAGGACTTATCTTCCAGACAAAGGATAAAAGCATCACCAACCACAAGTGGGCCGACAAATTCATATCAGCATTCTCAAAGCAGTTTGACATGCATGTGATACAGGACAACCCGACATTTAAGGATATCGTGATTGATGATGAATTATCAAGCTTTTCTAATCGATACGCTGATGTTGAAAGCACCATCTACTGCAATTGCAACTACCACATTGATGATTTAAGAAAGCTCCTCGGCGATGAATTTGTAGTAACCCTGAGCAGCTTTAAAGAGCCTGAACCTTACAGCGGTGAGATTACATTGCGCGGTGTCAACAAGGCAACCGGCATACGTGATGTGGTAGAGTTTCTTCACATGAGTCAGGCTGATACAATAGGCTTTGGCGATGGCCAGAATGATTTTGATATGCTGCGCTACTGTGATGTCGGTGTTGCCATGGGCAATTCCAGCGATGAAGTCAAGGCTGTTGCCAATATAGTGACAGACGATATCAAAGAGGATGGGCTTAAAAATGCATGGTGCATCTTGGACTTGTCTAAAAATGCACCATGGCATACTCTATGCCTCAATATTCATAAATCTGTCCCACTCGCACTCGTCTTTTGATGCCGATACAATCAAGGTGTACGAGCGCTCATCTGTTCCATCGAATACGAAGGTATAATTTTCATTCTCCTTCTCGATTAAATATGCGTATCCGTCAAGGAAATTGTTAAAGGTGTCGATATAATCTGCCTCATCTATCTCCTCGTCAGCCGTGGTGCTCTTTAGGTTGCCATCGGCATCATATGTCTTAAAGCCCTCGCGTATGAATGAAATAATATTTGCATCTGAAAGCTTTAATATAAGGCCGTTTGTCCTCATATCACGGATATCTCTGTTTTTAGAATTATCTGCCTTTATGATTACGTTGTCAAGGCATATTTTGAAGGTGCCAAAGCTCATCATGATATCGCTCACATGCACATCCGAAAATTTGAAATGTGTAAACTCGTTTTCTGTCCTGAATTTCATCTGTTATCCTCCGTTTATACTCATGCCGATATTTTATCAGATAATTTTGCTTTGGGCAACTTTCATTTTATAACGTGCCGTACAGCTCAAGCGTATACCCCACACTGCCTCCGCATATAAAGTAATAGTCGCTTTGGATGTCACCGTCTGCATAGATATACTGCCCATACATCTTTATATTGCAAAACAGTGCTGTACGGCTTGATGCAGTAGCAATTCCATATCCCTTGTTTGACACGACAAGCGGCAGCCTCTGCTGTCTGCCTCCGAACGAAATATATCTGGCTTTGTTTGTCAAATCAGTAAGGTCTGTCGCAAGTATTCCCTTGGATTTGAGCTTTTCCGATTTGTCCCAGTCAAAAAATGTGTAGCACTCGCCATTATTTAAAAGCCTTGGCTCTGTGGCATTTTCACTTACAAGGAGATTTCTGTCGGCATCAAAATACTGTATGGCACCGTTTTTCTTTTCTATCCTTAGTATCAGCTTCTCCGTTTGAATTTCAATAAGCGATTTGGATTCCTTTGCCACCCATTTGAAGGCTGTATCGGCCTTTTGCTTCCAATAGGTTTTGTGCGGCTTTTCTCCAATTCCTTTTACAAAGATTACGCGTACTATCTCCGGTGTTATTGGTATCACATAAAGTGTGCCGTCCGCTGTGGCGATTTCAACATGCGATTTACCTTTTTTGAGCCATTTTACTGCAAACTTGCCCTTTGAATGTCCCTTTACACGAAGTATATCGTTGTCCGGAATTGAGCCGTATGCGTATGGGGATGGATTGAGAGGGAGGCTGCTCTTTTTTGCAGCCTTACTTACTTCCTTAATCTTAATTTTATTCGCCATATCTGTAGCAGTACATTGTGTTTGATTTTCCCTGTCTTTTTTTACAAATGCAGATAAATCAAGCTTCTCATTTTCAGCCTTATTTGTCAACTGCTCAGGCTTTAATGCAATGCGCGATGGACCAAAATACTCTCTTTCATCCATATCGCGTCTGCCATCAACACGCTTTTGCTCTTCTATCTCTTTTTCTGTCAGTTGCTGCTTTTCATATTCCTTTGCCTTAGTAAGCGGCTCTGCAGAAAACTCCTTCTGATGCCTGTTGGAAGGAGCAGGGTCTGCAATAAGCGGTGTCAGCCTGCCCCGGTGGAATACAGCAAGCTCATGAAGTGCACGGGTAGCCGCAACGTACAAAAGCTTCACATGACTATCATCAGCCGGATATTTTCTCTCTGATGGGTCAAACAGCAATACAGCATCAAACTCAAGTCCCTTTGTATACGCGACCGGAAGTACCATGACTCCTGCACCAAACTGTGCTGTTTCAATATCATCATCTGCTATTTCTATATGTTTTTTAAGCTCAGCAGACACCTTGAGAGCCTCTGCCTCATCACGCACACGACAGCTATCGTCTCATAGCCTTCACTCTGCCAGCCTTTTATCGTGTCAACCGATGCCGAAATCAGTGAGCGCACATTGGCATACTCCTCTATGCGCACTGCGTTTCCATGCCTAATAATAGGCTCCACCGGATAGATTGCAAAATCTCCATGGCGCAGTATCTCTGTTGCAAATTCTGATATCTCAACAGTGTTTCTGTAGCTCTTTCGAAGCAGACCGAATGCATCATATGTGCCTGTGAGTATCAGCTTTTTCAAGTCCTCCCAGTCATTTAAGCCATACTCAAAATGTATATTCTGCGAGGTATCGCCCATGATAGTGTATGTGCAGTTTCTGAGGCAGTAATGCAGACAGCAGTATGCCATCATGCCAAAATCCTGTGCCTCATCAATAACCACATGACTCGCCTCACGAACCGGATCTGTCTCCTTGATGCGCTTATAAATATACGCAAGCGCTGCCAGATCATACACATCAAACGAGTCCTTTGGAATATCTATATCATATTCCTTCTGACTAAGCAGAAAATCCCTGTAAAAATCATACACAGAGCCTTTCCAGTCATCCTTACCAAAATAGGTCTTGTATTTTTTATCAAGCTTTCTGCGCTCCTTTGCAGGGAACTTCACTTCCTTACCGAGAACCTCATTTTCATACTTCGAGTAAATTATCTCATTTAACATGAGGATTTTACTCTGCATGGAAAGAAGCGGATTATCATGCAGATAAGTGTCAATCAGCACCTTTCCCACAAGCAGATTGTCCGTTTTTTCCATGTAAACCTCATCTCTTGGAATACACTTTTCCTCGTAATCCCAACAGAATTTTTCAAGAGCTTCAAACCATTCTTTACTGCCCTTTATGCTGTTTCTACCGTCATTTTTGCTGACTTCATGTATGCTGTACTTTTTGTCATCCCAATCCTCGTACAAAAGCCTTGTAAAAAGCTGCTCCATAGTCATCTGTTTTATGCCGTACACATCAAGCTCCGGAAGCACGCTTGTAATATAGTTCAACAAAATGTGGTTACTGCCTATAATGTAGAAATCCTCCGGTCTGAAATCAACAGCATAATTATATAAAATATACGATATCCTGTGCATTGCAACCGTTGTCTTTCCTGAGCCTGCAACTCCCTGCACAATGATATTCGTCTTTGGCGAACGGCGGATAATAAGGTTTTGCTCCTTTTGGATTGTCGCGATAATCTCTCCGAGCACTGCCTTTTTATTCTTAGCCAGATACTTTGTCAGAAGCTCATCATTTGCTACGACATCTGAATCAAAAAAGTCGATGAGCTTATCCTCTGCAATCTCATAGGTGCGCTTTCTGTTTAAATCAATCTCAAAAGTACCCTCTGAGCTCACCGTGTACTTACATGGTCCAAGACTGCTTTCATAATATACGGATGCAATCGGTGCTCTCCAGTCAATGACCACAGGCTCTGATGCATTCTTTGCAATACCGACTCTGCCTATATAGTAGGACTCCTGTGACTTCTGACGCGGATCCTTAAAATCTATTCTGCCAAAATACGGCTTCTTCCGCGCCTTTTCACATCTTACAATATTTCTCTCGTTCTCATGAAGCTGCGCTGTCGCATTGTTCCACAGGGCAAGCCCCTCTTTGTCCTGTGCCTCGTAGACATCTCTTAAATCCTCTAAATCATCTGTCAGCTTTTTTACCGATTCCTTTGCACGGTCCAGATTATCCTGTGCAATGCCTATGATATTTTGAAGCTGTCTCTGCTCGTCTTTTAATGAAATTCCCGGTAAATCATTTTCTGTGCCCATCATGCCTCCACGACTTATATATGCTGTGATTATACTATACTTTTAATCTCATCTATCCTGTCAACACAGGCAAAAAGCATCTTTTTAAGCTCTTCATCAGGCTGTGTCAAATCCGGTACCATAACAACCTTACAGCCTGCAGAATATGCACTTTTGACGCCATTTGGCGAATCCTCTACCGCCAGGCACTCATCAGGTGCCAGCTTTAGCTCGCTGCACGCAAACTCATACACATCAGGTGCCGGCTTTCCATGCTCCACCATAGGTGCACAGATAATCTTGTCAAAATATCCGTAGAGCCCTATCTTTTTTAAATATTTCTCAGCTCTTTCTATATCATTTGCTGTGGAAATCGCTCTGTGAATACCTTTTTCCTTCAAATATATAAGTATCTCGATTGCACCGGGCTTAAGCTCAATCCCCACCTTTTCCAGATGCTCCTCCATGATTTTTCTCCGATATACCCTGATTTTATTATAATCCATATCCGGATCATGAAACATATCCTTAAGATGCTGCGGTGCATACGGCTGCCCGAGGCTTCGCATTGAAAGCGCCTGCTCATCTGTCATCTCGTAGCCGAATTGCTTAAGTGCCATTGGCCAGAAAATACGATAATATTTCTCCGTATCTATGAGTGTTCCGTCCATATCAAATATTACTGCTTTTACCATTGGTTCTCCTTACGTTCTGTCAGGCTCTACTATGCTTCACCTGTTAATTTTACCACTGTCATATCATGATGCATGGCCTTTATCACCGGACCAAACATATCCTTTGTCTTTATCCTGAGGCTGGATGTATTTATACATGGATGACACCCAACCCACTCACCTTTTAGCACATCCTCATCCACCAGAAGTCTGACCGCATTGTCATGGTCATTCATCAGTCCCATCACACTGACTGAGCCCGGTGTGATATCCAGATATTTTTCCATATCCTGCGGACTTGCAAACGAAAGTCTCGCACTGCCTATCTGATGCGAGAGCTCTTTTGTCTTAAAGGTCTTGTCTCCCGGTATCATTAGCAGGTAAAAATCAGTTTTCTGGCGGTTGCACAGAAAAAGATTTTTGCAGATTGTTGCGCCGAGTGTCTTGTCAATCTCCTCACAAACCTCCATCGTAAATGCCGCCTCGTGGTCTATTCTCTGATATTCGATTCCCAGTTTGTCCAAAAATCGTATGTACGAATTTCTTTATCCATCTGCCTGTCGTATCGTGATCGTCTTCCGTACTTCTGTAATTGCATTTGTGCCTCCTGAAATTAATTATCACAGCTGTGTTCAGCACCGTAACCGCTGCTATTATTCTCTTTTAATTGCTATAGCTATAGATTATACACCTCTTTTATGTATTCTAACAAGCCCCGGCATCCACTAATTACATCATCAAAGGTCGCATCAAAATCACCTGTATACCATGGATCTGCAACATCGCGCGCTGCTGTAAGCTTATGATTTGTCCCGTAATCAGCAAATGACAGCATCTTAAATATCTTCTGCTGACTGTCACTGCCACCTGCAATCCTTGTCATATTCCTGATATTTGCAGTGTCCATTCCAATCAGAAGGTCATAGTACAAATAATCATCACGTGTCATCTGTCTCGCGCGGTGTGGAATAAGAGGAATATGCTCCTCGTATAGTTTATTTTTGGTTCCGTAGTGCGGCGGATTGCCTATTTCCTCACGGCTGGTCGCAGCTGAATCTATCTCGAAAACAGCATCGAGGTGCTGTCTGTGGACCAGATGGGTGAAGATGCTTTGGGCATGGTGCTGCGGCAGATGTTGCCGTGGCAAACAAATAAAATCTTGATTTTTCCCATATTTCCTGTATTTTCGGGCTTTTCAAGCTTTTTACCTTTCTTCATTTTTCACTTATTCTGGCATATTTTGGCATATCTTTGCATATTTTTGTCATCAATTTTGGTAAAAACTTTGGTAAATTTCAAGTCTGTACCAAAGGCAAATCTGCCATTGGGAATCGACAGGTAAGAAATTGGGGATTAAGATAAATACTGGCATTCAGCATTTTTCTCTCATTTTCATCAGGTCATTATGAATTGATTGCTTTTTGAAAATCTTCCTGTGCATCCTGAAATTTAACATGAGTATAGGTATTCATCGTAACACTGATATCCGAGTGTCCCATAATATACTGAAGCATCTTCGGATTCATTCCCGACTTAGCCATATTAGAACAAAACGTATGACGACACACATGCGGTGTGATTGGCGGCATCTGAACCTTATATATGCTATTGTACTTTTCCCGAATATGCTGGAAATACTTTTCCCAATGTAATGCCACCATAGGCATATCATTTTTATCAAGGAATAAAAATCCTGTCATTCCATCAACCATCGGTTCAACTTTGGGATTGACCCTGTCCTTAAGTATTCTCTTAAAACAAGCCACCACCTCATCAGACATTGGAACATATCTCTCGCCGCTTTCTGTCTTAGGCTTTTCAATGATATACTGCATCTGACTTGTTCTCTGTAATTGATGATTTACCCGTATTCTTTTGTTTTTAAAATCCAAATCTGATTTTGTAAGCCCACAGAACTCTGATATACGAAGTCCTGTGTTAAAGAGGACAAATATTGCATCATAGTACTTGCAGAAATGCGCATCTTCTTTTATGAATCTTAGAAATTCCCGCTCCTGCTTTCTTGTGACAGCCTCTCTTCTCACACTATCATTCACAATCACATTGACTAGTTCAAAGCCAAATGGATTTTTGCGAATCAAGTCATCTTCTTCTGCCATCTGAAATGCCGGTCTTAATACTCCCCGGATAGTATGAATTGAACTATAACCTTTTCCATCTACCCTCTGAAGCTTGATCAACCATGCTTTCGCATCCGATAATTTCACTTTGTCGATTCTTTTTTTGCCAAAATCATCTTTTTTCAGCAGATTAATTACCGTCTTATAACCAGCATAAGTACTCTGTCTGACCCCTATTTTAAGGCTCACATATTTCTCCACTAATTCAAGAACTGTAAGCCCTCCACCTCTTGGAACAAGTCCATTAAACATATCCTGTTCCAGCTGTTTTTCCTTTTCTCTTAAAGAAAGCTCCATTTTCTTTCCTTTAGGTATAGGATCATTATGGTCCAAACGCCAACTATATAAATTTCCTTCATTTCCATGAATATCCACATATCTAAAACGATAACGTCCATCTGCTCTCTGGTACTCTCCTTCGTGAAGAATTCTATTGCGATTATCTCGTCTTTTCTCACTCATAGCTTTGTCTCCTTTCAAAAAAGAGAGCCCTAGCGTGATTATTGTACCACATTTGTGCCCCCTTTTCTACTACTTTACATATTAAATTGCAGTTGACTCTGCCAGAAATTGTTCAAATTGCTCTTTCTTAAATAAAACTTTGTTTCCTACTAACAGATAAAACTCCCCATTTGGATGGATATCTACAATTTGTCTAAGCCGCTTTTCACCAATGTGATAAAACTGTGCCGCTTCAGTTACAGAAAGCAAATATCGCTTCCATATAGGAATATCTATACTCTGATTCTCTAATTCATTTTCGTCATCCATCATATTCTCCAATCTGCAGCTGTCTGACTAACATCGCATCAACCTTTTTTATTGCATCTGTGCTGACAATCATCCCAGCGGTCTGTATTATCTGTTCCTCATTTATTGTGACCAGCTGCTCTGGTAAAAACATTGTTGTATGTCTTAAAAATCCTTTAATTTCTGAAGGCTCAATATTAAAATGTACTGGAATATAATCCTTTCTCATCTTAGTTGTCCCCGGTATAACTGTATATACAGGTGATTTTCCGTTTGCTTTGTCGCAGCTTATTACAATACATGGTCTCCTTCCAGCTTGTATGTGCTTGAGTCCATTTTTCAATTCAGCCCACACAATCATATTTCTCTTTATCTTCACTGCATATCACCTCTCTTTGGCGGAATATACAAGTCTACCTTGCCGCCCTTGGAAACGAACAAGTCGGATTACCTTTACAGCACAAAAAAGACGCACGAGGAAACCAGTATCATAAATACTGTTCGTTTCCCCTGCGTCTCTGGTGCTTCCATCTTTCGATGTGCCCTTATCAGGTGGGCTGTAATTTAATTTTCAATCGTTATATTCTTAAAATCCCATCCTCAGAATGTTCCTTCATCATTCCCTCGGAATACTTCTTGAGTATCATCACTCGCTTGCATCTGTCACACTTAATTCCAATATTCTGAAGTGCTACAGCGGAATCATCACCGCATACAAAGTATTCCATCATTAACTTGTTGCATTTTTTACATCTAATTTCTATAACATTTCCTTTGTTCAATTCAGTTCGCTCCTTATTCATACAAAATCATCAATCTACAATTCTGTACTCGTAAAGGAAAGGGAAATCACCTTTGCAAGCCTTTTGCCGGGAGTTCCGATGAATGTCTGCACATTCCCCGGCTTTGCTGATCTAAAGCCAACTGACATGTTGTGTGCTGTCAGCACACAATCACATCAGGCTCCGGCTCTTTCCATAAACCACATATTGTTATCTTCATAGAAAAGGAATATTTCCTTTCCATCTACCACACAGGTATAACGCTCTCCAACTCCACCAGCTCTTGTACTGGCAGCTCTGCGCTTGTCTTTTACTCGTGTAATCTCATACTTTCTGCCATCCTCCCATGTTATCTCTTTGGGAATGAGCAGTCCGTCCTTTGAAAACTCTGCAAGTACATCAACATATACCTTATTGCTCAATGTAATCACCTTCCTTACAAGATTGCTATCGCTCTGGAAGCATCCATCTTCCTTGCTATATAGCCTTTTTCTTCTAATATTTTCAGATGTGCATAAACACTTGAAGTCGATGCCACCCCTACCATCTTGCATATCTCCCTGATAGTAGGAGCATAACCATTCACACGCTGATACTGCATAATGCTTTCATACACATTCTGCTGCTTCTCCGTCAATGGTGCTCTGTCTACCAGATCAATTCTTGCTGCTTCGCTCATGTTCCGCCTCCCTCTTCTTTACTCTATTGGCACTTTTCTTTGCTAACCTGAAAAGTACCCATGTGGATGTACTGTGTGTTCTTCTTTTGCATTGACTGCTGACAGAATCCTGTCCCGGTACATGAGTCCCCTCTGGATACTGTAAAACCCAAATCTTTTGCGTATCTCATCCACCGCCGAATCCATCTTCATCTGCTTTTCACGCCTCTCCACACTTGAGAACAAATCAATTTGTTCCCAATAATTATCCGTTACTAAGTCTGCACCTCGGACACCAACACTGCGGATTGGCTTGCTCCAGTTATAGTTTTCCTTAAATATCTGATAAGCATATGCAGCTATCTCTCCGGTGATGTTTGTTGCATGGTCAATCTTTTTCTGACGGGTAAAAGAGAATAACTCGTTATCCCTGACACTTATCTCAACCACTCTGCACCGGAATCCATTCTCACGAAGTCTTGCTGCAACACTCTCAGCCAGAATATAAAGAACAATCTTTACATCCTCATCGCATACTAAATCCTTTGGTGTCGTTGTACTGTTTCCCACCGATTTGATTGGAGCGTGGGTATTCTCCAGCTTGACAGGTGAATCATCATAGCCATTAGCAAACGACCATAAGATTATATCAATCTGCTTCACGCATCCGGAATGTATGAAAAACAGACTGCTAAGATAATTCCATTCCGAAGCATTGATATTTTTGAAAATGCTGTATCAGCCGGAACTGGTAACTTCCTTGTAGACGGACCGAAAGAGACTGTACACATAGATGAATCTATCCTGCCGGAAGACACTACTTTCGCGTCCGTATTAGTGGTGACAGTATGGAACCTGAATTCCATGATGGTCAGATTGCATGGGTATTACAACAGGAATCTGTCGCTAATGGAGAAATCGGCATCTTCGCTCTTAACGGAGAAGCTATATTAAGAAATTACAAAACGATAAAGACGGAATTTTCCTTATCTCACTCAATGAAAAGTATGCACCTATCAAGGTTAGTGAAAATGACCGCTTAGACATATTTGGAAAAGTTCTTGGAAAATCTGATGCTTCTGCTATTACAGGACATTGCCGATAAAATTGCAAGTCCTTTTTATCGGACACATAATTTTGCATAATTGACAATAAGAAAATATCTATAGAACTGAAAGAAGGGATTTTTATGGCGGTTACCAATAATATCAGAGAAATCCGGGAACAGCGTGGCATTTACCAGGATGACCTTGCCGCTGCTATCGGATACAGCACCAAAACTGTCGGCAGAATAGAGCGTGGGGACAGTACTCCATCTGCCGAATTTATGCTGCGGATATCAAAGTACTTTAATATGCTGGTGGAAGATGTATTCCATGTGGAAGATGGGACCCACCATTACCCCTGAAGAGCCTTATTTTGTACTATTTATATTCTAACACCACAGGCGTATAGACGCAAAATAGAATATATATCAAAAAAGACGGAAATTGAATTGATACCGAACAAGCGGAACGGTCAGAAGCAAAAAGACCATTTAGAAGAAGCAAGAGCAATTCGTGACATTCGTATGAAACGCCAAAATAGAGATTGGAGAGATGGCAACGGCAGACCCAGCGCAGAAAGAAAGGTGGAAGAATTTATGAGAGAAAACCCCGAAGCGAAAAAGTGTGATGTTATCAGAGGAACGGGGTTAGATAAGAAAACCGTTTATAAGCATTATGAAGCGGCAAAGGAGAAAGCGCAAGCCATGAGGGGCGAGCCTGTTATAATAGCAGGAACAGACACGGGGGCAGAAAGTATTATTTTATCCAGCAGAATTTCCGTACAACGGACGGGGCGCATGGGTAGAATGTAATCACGGTGATTAAATTATGCAATCAACAATAAATAAAGAAATATTAAAGAAAAATTCTTGCTTTTTTCTTTAATATTGCATATAATAGAAGCAAGAAAGGAGTGTTGAATATGGCACAGGCAGTTAATGTAAATTTTAAGCTGGACGCAGATGTGAAAAAGAGCATGGAACAGGCTTGTTCTGAATTAGGTCTTTCCATGAGTGCTGCTTTTACTGTATTTGCAAAGAAGTCGGCAGAGAAAAACGTATTCCCTTTGATGTTGCGGTAGACCCATTCTATTCTGAAAGCAATATCCGTTATTTGGAACAGAAAATGGCGGACTATAAGGCAGGGAAAACAAAATTTGCAGAGCATGAGCTGATAGAGGAGTAACCTATGCAGACAAAAATCATACAATGGGATTTTGACGCATGGGAAGATTATCTTTATTGGCAGACGCAGGATAAGAAAATGCTGAAAAAGATAAATCAGCTTGTAAAGGATATAAGCCGCAATCCGTTTGAGGGCATAGGGAAACCAGAACCCTTGAAAGGAAATCTTACGGGGTTTTGGAGCAGACGCATTGACGGAGAACACAGACTTGTGTATGCGGTTGAAGATGATAAAGTTTTGATTTTCTCATGCAAAGGGCATTATGATGATTGATTAGAGGACGGACAACCGCCCTCTTTTTCTTTTTCCTTTTGCCGCTTAATTTCCCAACGGTTGGGGATTGACATATATAAGTTATGATGATACAACAACATAAATAAGTTATGCAACATGAATAAATGAGGAAACAGTATGAAGAACTATCAAACATTGATTGGGTTTGCATTGGTCGCAATAGCTATTATAATTGCGGCGGTTATCATTTCAGGTGCATTAAATGATTTTGCAAGTTCAATTGTGAGTGGGTTATCGTATCTTGCAGATAATGTAAGAGGATAAAACAAAAAGGCTACTACCTAATTGGTAGTAGCCTTTAATTTTACGGATAAACACCGAAAGATTTATCGGCACTAAAAGCGGTAAAAGATTTCACGGAATTAGTAATAGTAGCACTAATTCCTGCTGTTTTTCCGTCGAAACCAAAGCTAACGCTTTCTAATGAAGCAGAATCGTATGTATGAATATAGTATGCGGTTGCTACACCATTGTAGTTACCAAACCAACGGTCATAGGTGCAAAGACCAGACCATTTATGACCTACGTAATATCCAGACTTCCAGTGGTCTTGTATTCTAAAACCAAAGCCTTTACTTCCGTCTCCATCGGAACGGTTGGAAGTAGATGCACGGTAATTGGAATTGACATCTGTCATATAGGCAGAAGCACTCATAACTTTGGAAGAATATTTGTTGCTGGAATTTGTATATCCTACACCAAAACCGTCTGCACCGCCGACATTTCCTGCTGAGTCACCGTATTCATTATTTTTCCAATGTCCACCACAGGTTACAGACCAATAGGTACTCCATGCTTCATAGTAGATAGTAGGAGTGTCTAAAGCAACATCACCCGAATCTGTTGCGCAGGTTGAAGCACTTTCAATAACAGGTGCTTCAAATTCATAAACACCATAGGTTTCAAGTTCTGCATTGATAGCGGCTTTTTCTTCGGGAGTTGCGTTAGGAACTTGCAATAATAAAGCGTCAACAATCTCTCTTGTTGGAGTTGGGGAACTTCTCAATAAAGATTGTTTGGCGTATAATTCGTCCATTTCTTTTGCAAAGGTCAATTTGTCTGTTGCGCTTAGGTAGACAGACGGGTTACCCATATCATTTTGGGAAGCTGTTTCTTCCGTTTATCCTTTGGTGGAAGCACAGGCACAAAAAAACAGATAGAAAGGAGTACATAGGAACTATGAATGAGCAGGAGCAACGGAAAGAGGAAACCGCAAGGCTTGACCGTCAGCAGGCAGAACAACACGCCGCAGAGGGGCGGCAGTTGTCGGAACGTGCTTTAGCGTAAGAACGCCAGCGGCAGGAAACACAGCGTATGCAGGAAGAACAGCGCAGACAAGACAGGAAGTTAAGATAGTTTATAACTTTGTTGGTGAAATACCAGATATAAACAAATAGATGGAAATGCAGCCCTTTTCCTATGGAGAGGGGCTTTTTCTATACTTCTGTATACGGATATGAAGAGATAATTTACAACGCTGAGATTTGTGCAATATGCACAAAAAAAGCGATATTATTACATATATTAAAACAATATAACCTATGTTTTTGTGATAAATATTTGACTTAGAGAAAGATTTGTGTTACCATTTTAATGAATTAATATTACTTATTGGCGACTTTTATAGTCATAGTTTTAGCCTGTTGACACAAAACTAATGTAAACCCTATTTAAGAAAGAGGTGATTCCTTTGGTTATTGAAACAAGTAAAACATCCGTCTATTTCACTTTTAAAGAAAGAATGTCGTTCTATGAAAAAAATAAGCAAATTAATAAGCCTTATACTTTGTCTATCGTTACTTTGCCCAACAGTTGCTTATGCTGCGGAAACAAAGCAAACCACGGATTCACCAAATATGAAAGATATTCTTATTGATTCAACAGATGACCATTTTATCGTTGTATCAATTCCTGAATCTGAGGCAGAATCGTATCAAAAGCGATTAGAGTCAGACCCTGAATTTCGTGAAAATGAAATTCAGCAAGCCCTTGGTGGTACTTCGGCTGATTCACGTGCATTACCTCCTGGGCATATTGAATATCAAAGTTATATGTACAAAAGAGATATTAAGGCAGCTGTTGATGCTGCATCTGGCTCTGGAACATTTGATAAATGGCTTACAGGTCTTGGGTGGACTGTTACTGGAGCTAGCATTGCAAAGTTAATCAAATTGTCAAAAAGGGATAATATTTTTATGTTGTCCGCAGATATACTTAGGACATTGGCTCAATGGGCTCAGCAGGAACGAGAAGCGTGGTGGAAAGAAGCTATAAGGACATCATTAATGGAACAATCTCAGCTGTACGTTATACCATTGTACAGAATACTACAGAATATCCTAAAATATGGCGAGTTTTCGAACGTATATAATGGAGGGATTGATATGGATAATAATAAGATTCAAAAAATTTTCCACTATATAATAGTTCTTTTGCTCGTGATTCTTTGGTTTATTATGATGTTTTTCCCTGAGCACATAGATACTATGAATTTTAAAATATTTTTTCTATTTCACTTGCTTGTAGCATAATTTACTCTTTATGTAGAGAGAAATACTTTCCTATACAAACAGACAGTAAAACAGAAAAATTTGTTTTTACCTTTTTAATAATATTGCTTTTTTTTAGGTTTCTGTTTTTGAAAAATTAAGTTATAGAAATACTTTTGTCTACAGTTGAAGCGGCTATCCTTTGAGATAGCCGCTTTTTTCGTAAAAAATCATTTATCATTATCTTTGTTCAGCCTATGAGAAAAATTCTCATGGGCGTTTTATTTTGATTCATCACTTGACTTTGTGGCAAAGAAAGCACATCCATTAAGCATATTTTGGAGTAAATCCTGCTGATCCTTTCTCATCGCTTACTGATGAAGGCATAGAAAAAGCTATGGATTATATTAATCTGCTTCACGCATCCGGAATATATGAAAAGCAGACTGCTAAGATAATTCCATTCCGAAGCATTGATATTTTTGAAAATGCAGTATCAGCCGGAACCGGTAGCTTCCTTGTAGACGGACCGAAAGAGACTGTACGCATAGATGAATCTATCCTGCCGGAGGATACTACTTTCGGCGTCCGTATTAGTGGTGACAGTATGGAACCTGAATTCCATGATGGTCAGATTGCATGGGTATTACAGCAGGAATCTGTTGCTAATGGAGAAATCGGCATATTCGCTCTTAACGGAGAAGCCTATATTAAGAAATTACAAAACGATAAAGACGGAATTTTCCTTATCTCACTCAATGAAAAGTATGCACCTATCAAGGTTAGTGAAAATGACCGCTTAGACATATTTGGAAAA
>ENA-OQCX01000615-OQCX01000615.1-human-gut-metagenome-genome-assembly--contig:-NODE-615-length-18263-cov-2.442435_pt1 | contig 18263 bp, 18 predicted proteins | sample MGYA00242762_ERZ504587 | MGnify/ENA primary metagenome ERZ504587 (study PRJEB26092, sample SAMD00036337) | human gut metagenome | host: Homo sapiens | study: EMG produced TPA metagenomics assembly of... | reverse complement strand
ACCAAACATCTTTCCGTCATCTAGCTCCTCGATATCCATAAACACTGCACCTTTTGAATGTTCCGCCTGCAATGAATCCTCACGCAACTGCTCCAACGTAATTCCCCAGCTTTTCAACAGATTTGGAGTTACTGCTGCAGATCCTCTTAACATTCCATCTCCACCTATTTTAATATGATATGTCGCAGCAAAATCACCTTGCTCTGTATAAACCTGATTCTTCAATTTATCCCGGTTCAGTTCCATATCACACAGATGGATTTCCAATCTCTGTTTCACCATCTCATAGTTCGTAAAAATACTGCCAATAGACTGAGCCTCCTCCGGTGGATCATGTTCAATTCGCAGATCTGCAATGTCTCCCACAATTTCATCGAGATTCATACCGCTACTGTACTTTTCGTATAATTCATTGATGTAAATATTGGGCGTGAGTGTTTCATTTTCTTTTTTTATCAGTACCCCCGTCAAATGCACATCATTATTTTTTACCACATCCCTAAACTGAATATCCGCATCCTTATAGCTCTCTGGTAAGTAATCTTTTACATTGCTTTTTATATATTCCTGAAATTCTTTAAAATTCAACATCTATACTACCCCTTTCTGATCATGTGACGGCTCGGCTGCTTTCTAATAATTTTCTCTGCTTCTTCTGATATGCCAACAGGCGGTTTTAATGTCCTCTTTTCTCTTTCCGTAAGCTGCTTTTTCTTCCAAATGTCTTCATTCTGATATCCTCCGTTTTCTTTATAAAAAGGCACTCCCCGGATATCGTTCCAGAGAGCGCCGTAATCATCAGCATTTCTGACTAAGCAGTTGCTTAATCAGTGCTTTTTTCACTTTTATTCTGTTTTTTCTTCCTTTTTCCAGAAACAAGTACCCCCGCCATCACTGCAGCTGCACTGAGCATCAGCACTACAGGCAGCCAGAGATTTGTTTCATCACCTGTTTTTGGATTTCCACTGGTTGGTGTGCCCGGTGTTCCCGGCTGTGTTTCCTTATTGGTCAGATCTTTTTTCACTTCAATAATAGGTGTATTCTGATCTGCATACTCAAACACAATCTCATGCTCGGTCTGATCCAGTTCATATCCATCCAGTGCCTTTGTTTCCACCAGATAATACTTGATTGCTTCACTGAATTTTCCATTCTTATAGGTTGCAATCTCATACAGACCACTTTCCGCATGGCCTGCAGCATCCGTTACCAGTTTTTCCAGTACCTTTCCTTTGCTGTCCCGAAGCTCATATTCCACACCTTTCAGTGGCTTTTCAGTATCTGCATTCGGTTTTATTGATGATTACCTTACCTTTTGGCTGTATCATCTTTCATTGATACTGTCTGAATTTCTCCAGTGTCAGCCACTTCAAAAGTCACATCATTCGTCAGGATAAACCCTTTCGGCGCCTGTTCCTCACGAAGTGTATATTTGCCAATCGGCAGCTTCTCCACATAGTGCGGTTTATCTGAGGATGTCCAGCTTTCCACGACCTGATCATTCTCATCAAGGATGGTCAGTTTTGCACCTGGAATTTCCTGATTCAGCAGTGATATCTGTTTTACTGATCTGAACCTTTGTCACATCATCTTTCATTTCATGCTTCTGGATTTCAGCAGTATTTTCAATCGTAAATTCGATACTTTCTGCAGTGACAAATCCGTCAGCCGGTTTTGTTTCTGTCAGTTTATATTTCTTTCCAACTACCAGCTCTTTGATTGCATGAGCTTCTTTTGTGGAAGTCCATTCATCTACGGTATTTCCTGCTTCATCCGTTACTTTCAGGTGTGCGCCTGGAAGTTCTTCCCCGGTTGTCAGATCGGATTTTGTCAGCTCTACTGTGGTCGGTTCATTTTCAAAGGTGACTCATAAGTGACATCTGTGACATCCTCGCCCTCATATTCAAAGGTAAATTCCTGTTCTTCCTCTGTTGTTACGAATCCATCCGGAGCCTGCAGTTCTTTCACATAATACTTACCATCTACTGGCAGGTCTGCAAGGAAAGTAATTCTTCCATTTTCATCGGTTGTCTTCTGCTCGATAATTTCATCAGCTTCCAGAAGAACATTACCGGATACGGATTTGATATCTTCCGCTGTAAACAGTCCAAAGATTGCCCCTTTCAGTACACGGTCACTGTCTTTTTCTTTTTTCAGAACCTGTACCGTTACTTTCTGGCGGGCATTCTGCCAGTCTTCATCATAAGTGACTACTGGGGTATCCTGATCACGATAGCTCAGGTCTACATATCTGATCTCATCATCAAGAACATAACCATGATCGGTTGCCACTTCTTTCACATAATACTTGCCTACCGGAAGATCTCCCAGCTGTGCAATACCTGTATCATCTGTAATAATGGATCCTACCAGATCATCCGCCTTGTAATAGTCTTCACTAATACCATCGGCAGCTTTGATATCTTCTGCCGCATATACCTCAAAAGTAACCTCAGTCAGATTACCGGAAATATACTCAAACAGATGCTCTACAGTACCTTTTGCATTATCCAGAAGAGTTACTTTATCAAGAAACTCTCCCTTTTGTTGATGATCAAAAGAGCTGTCGGCACTTCATCTTTCATTTCCACCTTCTGCACCTCTGCAGTATCTTCCAGTGTGAATTTTATATCTGTTGCTTTTAAATAACCGTATGGTGCAATTTCTTCTCTCAAAGTGTACTCTTCACCAACAACCAGACGTTTGATTACATGTGGCTGGTCTTTTACAGAAGTCCATTCATCCACCACATTACCATCTTTATCAAGGATTTTCAGGCTTGCACCCTCCAGCTCAGTTCCTGTAGTAATATCGGATTTTGTAATTTCTACCGTAGTCGGCTGATTTTTCTTTACCTCTTTCAGTTTCACTACTGCAATATCCTGTCCCTGATAGGAAGCATCAAAAGTCAGAATTTCATCAGATGAAACGAATCCTGCCGGTGCTTTCAGTTCTTTTACATAATACTGGCCAAGGGGCAGATCTACGGTAAATACTGCCTGTCCATCTTCATCAGAAGTCATTTCCTGCAGAAGTGTATCTGCCTTTACAATGATCTCACCTTTCTCATTCTTCAGATCTTCTGTGTTATAGATGCCAAAGACACTCCTGCGATTGTAGCTTCATTTTCTGCATCCTGTTTCTCTACTGTGATTTCCACTTTCTGGCGGTCATCATCAAAAGTAACAGATTCTTTGATTACTGCGGTATTCTGATCGGCATAATCAAAAGATACTTCCTGCGGAACTGCGTTTAACACAAATCCAGTCGGTGCCTTTGCTTCTTTTACCAGATAGCTGCCAAGGGGCAGATTTTTCACAACTGCCAGCCCTGTTTCATCTGTAGTTACGGTTGTTACCAGTTCACCCTCTGCATATTCCAGAATCCGGTTGCCGTCTGCATCCTTCTGATAATCTGCTGTATAGACGTTTTCGGCAGCATATACTTCAAATTCTGCTCCAGATAAGTACTTTTCTTCATACTGAAAATCTTTTCCATCATAACCAGCAAGTACCTCACCCTTTTTGTAGATGGATAATTCACCTTTTACCGGATGGTTTTCATATTCTACTTCGATGATCGCATCACCGGTTGTTGCATCCTGCAGATACGCTGTGTTGGAATCCACGCTGACTTCCACATAGTTTTTACTAAGCGTATAACCATCTGGTGCAGTCACTTCCTCAATACGGTAATTTCCGATCTTAAGACTTTCCGGAAGAATCAGATAGCCGTCTGAATCTGTGAAGAAGGAAGTATGCTTCTGCACAGTCGGATATGTCGTTACCTGCTCTACATATTTCTGCTGATTCAGATCAAAGATCTTAAACTCTGTACCTGCAACCAGAACCGATTTCTTTGTTTCATCGTCTTTTTTGATGATTTTCAGTTTTGCATGGAATTCATCATCCAGAAGAACTCTCCATGTCTGTGGCTCATTCGGATGGTTTTCTGAAATAGTTACCACAAAATCATCCACCGGCTTATAATTATGAGGAGTAGTTGTCTCTCTTACCACGTATTTACCGTATGGAAGTGGGATGCTCTTTGCATACCCTTTTGCGTCTGTGAACATTTCTGTCTTTCCATCTTCTGTAATCACTACCGGCTTCGCACCAGTAAAATCATAGCTGCCATCTTCTTTTACTTTTAGGCTGCTTGCAAGATATGCAGTAAATCCGGCTCCTTTTAAGAGATCCGCATCTGTCTTTCCATTATTGGCAACCTTGATTACCTCAAACGGCTGTTTTACTACTGTTTCAGAAGATTCTGCTGTCCTCTCAATGTTCTTTACCTGATCTCCTTCATAATTGCAGTCAACATCATGTTCCTCCTCATCCAGAAGATATCCAGTTGGCGGTGTGATCTCTTTCACATAGTATTTTCCAAGGAACAGATTCTCAACCCTTGCATTTCCAGAATCATCCACGGTCATGGTAGCTACCTGTGCATCTTTTTTATAGAGAACGCCGCTTTTTCCGTCCGGATGAGCAATGTTCTCACGGGCATATACACCATACACGGCTCCTGCAAATTTCGCATCGCCTGTGTCACATTTCCGGTTTCCTTATCCTTTTTTACCAGATGAATAGATGCACTCACATGCTCATTGGAAAAGGTATGGGAAAAAGAAACGGTCGCTTCTTTGTCATTAGTATACTGGAAATCAAACTGTACACCTCATCAGAATTTCTAAAGTAATTAGCCGGTGCCTGTAATTCTTTCACATAATAGCTGTTGTTGTTTGGAATATCTGCAGCAAAAGCGCCGCTTCCCATTTCATCTGTAGTAGCCTTTGCAATCAGGGTATCTTTTGCAACCACAACCTGTCCGTCCTGGTTCTTGATATCTTTGCCTGCATACAGTCCAAATACTGCTCCTGCAAGTGACTTTTTCGTATCCTTATCCTGTTTTTCTGCAAATACTTTTGCTTTCTGACGATCATTTACGAATGTCAGATCACCAACTGCCACTTCTACGTTCTGTCCTGCGTAGCTCAGGGTTACTTCTTTTGATTCACCAGCGCAAATCAGGTTTGTCGGAGCTTTCATCTCTGTTACTCTGTAAGTACCAAGATACAGTCCTTTAAGGTTGCACTGCCATCATCTCCAGTGGCAAGATTTTCCTTCACCAGTGCGCCCTGTTTATATACAACGGTTCCATCTGCACGTTTAATGTCCGCTGCAGCATAAACGTTGTAAACTGCCCCTTTCTGTCTCCTCTTTTCATAAACGAAAGAAACACCTTCTTCTGTGACATTTGCACCTGTCAGCACCTCACCTTCTTTATAGATGGTTAAGTTCGCCTTCTGTTCCTCATCTGTAACCACCTGATTGGATGTCTTTCCAACTACCAGCTGAATGTTATGCACCGCTGTGTCCAGAAGATATCCGGTCGGTCCTGAAATCTCCTTCAGGTAAATCATATCCTGTGTTTTATTTAAGGTAACACTGGATGCTCCGTTAGCATCAGTAGCTGGCATTTCCATAATCAGGTTTGTGCAGTCTGGATCACTGTAAAGTCCATATACTGCCCCGGCCACAGCTGCATTCGTCTTCTTGTCTTTCTTTACGATCGAAACGCTTGCCTGACTTACCCATGTAACAGAAAAATCCACGTACTTTTCATCGTCAACGGCCTCGCCAAAAACAAATGCCAGATCCTGTAAATCGCCCCCGGTACTGATCTTATAAGCAGAATAGTCTTTCACGATAGTACCTTTCATGGTTGCTGAGAATGTCGCACTTACATCAGCAGCCTGTGTGATCGGTGCAGAAAGATAAAACTTCGTTCCACCATTGATCTCCACGCTTGCTCCTGCTGCACTGGTTTTGCCAGTTGTTACATTATGGAACTTCACACCTGCTGGAAGCTTAAAGGTAATAGACTGGAGAGTATCCGCAAGGAAAGTAACCTCTTCCGTTCTCTGCTGTTTTCCATCTACATATGCGGTTACATTCGGGTTTGAAAATGCCATATCTACTTCCGGAATCTCCGGCTGTGACATACAGTAATTATAAAGCTCCATTGCAAGTGACTTTCCTGTACTATTGGTGCCGCTGAACGCATCGCTGCTTCCATTTGCATATGCAGCTGCCATATGGGTGATAATAAAGCGTTTTCCTGCTGAAAAATCCGGATGCTTTTCTGCAAAAAATCCATCATCTCCACTGGCCTTAGTTCCATAATAGCAAACCTTTGCCAGACTCTTTCCATCACTTAACTTTGTAATTTTATATGTTCCATCATCTGGACCACGTTTGGACGGCTGTACGCAATAAGCTGTTGCACTGACATTGCCATATTTTACTTATATGGTGCTGTCTGATAGGAGCCAAGTCCATAGTCTGCGTAGTAATACCAGGAACCACGGGTGATGGTTACTTCTTTGTCGTTGATGCTGCATAAGTTACTATCAAAGACGGGGCTTCTACATAGAACTCTACGCTTTCCCCTTCTTCCAGCGCAAACAGATCAATATCCTGGTCTCTTGCAGCGGTTAGCACAATTTCAAGATCAAGCCCTGTTTCCTGATCATAGGTTTCCTGATTCTCTGCCTCTTCCAGTGCTTCATCAAATTCTTCTTCAGATAAACCTTCGGAAAAATCCTTTGTAGCTTCTTCCATTGGAATTTCTGTCGTTTTTTCTGGTTCAGATTCTTCCGGTGCCTCTGTGATTTCCTCTGTCGCTGATTCTGCCGGAGCTTCTGTACTTCTGCAGTTTCTTCTTCAGTCGAAACCTCTTCGTCTGATGGTGTCTCCTGCTCGATCACTACCGGCTGTGCTTCCTCTGGCATCTGTATATCTACCAAGCCATCGTCAGACTGCTCTTCACCACTCTCACTGCTGTTTCCATCTTCTGCAGCTTCGATCGGTGTTTCTGTCTCCTGTTCTGTCTGCGGTGCTTCTTTCACAATCAGTTTTCTGCTGATCTGATATTTCGGATGCTCCGTTTTTAAAGGCTGTACATAATAAACCGCTTTGTAGGAATCAGATTTCTGTGTTGTAAACTCTTCGCCGGATTCATTTTTCGCTTCTTCAAAGGTCACTTTCACCTTCTCATTATCTGGAATCTCAATATTACTGAAATCTGTTTTCACATCAAAATTGCATCCATATTCCAATTCCAGATCTTCCGCTTTCACCACTTCATCTACATCCAGTTGATCTTTCACTTCCTCGTAAAGCGGTGGCTTTGGCTCCTCTGGCGGTACTTCTGCTGCATATGCACTCAGCGGTGAAAATACAGTAGTCATGATCGTCATTGCTGCCAGAAAACCTGATACTGCTTTCTTAAATCTTCCGTATTTCATAGATTCTACCTCATTCTTTCTTCATTATCTCTGCGGAAATTCCAGGTTAAACTTTACATAGCCTTCACCTGAATCCGCCATAACAACAGTTGCTTCATAAGTTCTACCCGTCTTTTGGGAACGCAAGTCTTTATAATGGATTTTTCCTTTTGCAAGCAGTTTTTTCACTGTCCCGGCATCCATCTTTTTGCCCTGACTCTCAAAGAAACGGTCATTTTTCCAAAGAGCAAACTGACATTTTCTGTCTGAACAGTAAAAGTTTTTCTGTCCCTCATAGACTGGCTTTCCGCATCTGGGACAACTTCCCATACTTTCTTTTTTCGTTCCATGAGAAAACTGCTCTTTCTGCTTCTCTGACACCCCTGAGTACCGGGAAATCAATTCTTTTAACATCCGGATAATCCCCTGCAGGAAGCCTCCTGCATCGGCTTCCCCTCTGGCGATCTGATTCAACTGCATTTCCCACTGGGCTGTCATTGCCGGAGATTTGATTTCATCCGGAAGAATAGTGATCAGAACATTTCCATCATTGGTTGGCACCAGATTCTTTTTATCTCTGCTTACGAACCCGGAGCTGATCAGCTTTTCGATAATCCCGGCTCTTGTTGCCGGAGTTCCGATTCCCTTCTTTTCTGTATCTTCGGTCAGGTCTTCATTTCCTGCCCTCTCCATTGCCTGTAGCAGCGTATCCTCGGTAAACTGTCTGGGCGGCTGCGTCCATTTTTCCTGAACTTCCACACGGCAGGGACCATAATCCTCCAGCAAACGGATTTCTGCCATCTGATGGATTTCCTCTGGCAGTTTCTTACCAAAGAACAGATACATTTTCCGTTCTATTGCTTTAAAACCCTCCTGCTTTATGCGATGGGATAACATATGGAATAAGATACCCTCACATTGAACCTCGCATTTATGAGATTCATAAACATATGCCCTGCTGGTTGCCATCAGGAACCGACTTTCAACCAGATATAAAATATTCCGCTCTTTCGTTTTCAGTGTTTTCTGATCGGCTGATTTTATCTGACTGGTCGGAATAATGGCATGGTGATCAGAGACTTACTGGAATTTAAAGTCCTGTCAACTGCCGGTTCATAATCTTCCAATTCCAGAAAATCCAGATCTCCATCCAGAAGTTCTGCCAGTTCTTCTGCTGTCTGCTCCATATCATCACTCAGATACTGGCTGTCTGTTCTCGGATAAGTAATCAGCTTTTCCTCGTACAATGACTGGGCGGCATCCAGTGTCTCCTGTGCGGTGTAGCCCAGAATCCGGTTGGCATCCCTTTGCAGTGTAGTCAGATCATACAGTTTCGGTGGCTGAACCGTCTTTGTCTGTTCCTCATCTCTGATAATCTGGCATCGTTTTCCCTGGCACTGCTTCACAAGCTGTTCTGCTTCCTCAAGGCTGTTCATTCTGTCACTGACTGCTTCCAGATCACGGCAGAACAGATGGGCTTCAAAATACTGTTCTTTTTTAAAACCTGTCACTTCCTGATTTCTCTCCACAATCATGGCAAGTGTCGGTGTCTGTACACGCCCTACTTTCAGGTTTTTGTTGTTATAAAACAGAAAAAAGACGGCTCCCGTTAATCCCTACCAGCCAGTCTGCCTGCGCTCTGCATAAAGCACTGCGATAAAGATCATCATAGTAAGAGCCATCTTTTAAATTCTGAAATCCTTCCCGAATTGCATTTTCTTCCATTGAAGAAATCCATAAACGTTTTACTGGTTTTCTGCAGCCTGCCTGTTCATATACAAGACGAAAGATCAGTTCCCCTTCCCGTCCTGCATCTGTTCCACAGATCACTTCCGTTACGTCATTACGATTCATCAATGTCTGTAAGATTCCGAACTGCTTCTTTGTTCCTTCCAGTATTTTTTTCTTCCATTTTTCAGGAACAATCGGAAGATCATCATAATTCCACTTGCGGTACCGCTCATCATAATCGGCTGCATCACACAGTCCCACCAGATGACCTACACACCAGGAAACCAGATAACCATTTCCCTCCACAAAACCATCCCGCGGCTTCTGGCTCCGATCACGGAAGCCAGAGCCATCGCCACCGACGGTTTTTCTGCAATTACAAGTCTCATTCTCCGTCTTCATCCTCCTCTTCTTCATCTTCCAGAACCGCCCTTTCTTCCGGTTTTGCTTCCTGCATGTCTGCATCGTCCTTTTCATAGACCGGAGCTTCCTCGTACTCTTCATATTCCTCTTCATCATCAAATTCATGCTTTGGTTTATAGATCTTCATGTACCAGGCTCCTGCTCCAGCACCTGCTGCAATCAATCCAATGATTAGATAAGTGCCAAATCCAGCTTTATCTTCTGGCATCTGAACCTCTTCTTCTTCTGTTTCTGGCTCATTGGTTTCCGTTTCCGGTTCTGGCGTCGGTGTTTCTGTCTGCTCGTCACTGCCATCTACGGTTGCATAAACCGTATCCACATCCGGAAGAGTAGTCGTATCTGACAAGGTAAAATTCATCAGATCTTTTTCATCTACTTCCGTAAGGAAATACACGTTATCCTGGCTCTGGTCATTATCAATTACCAGATAAAACACTTTTCCGCTTTTGGTGGAAATGGTATAAAACTCCTTACCTGCAGCCGTGGTTGTAGATGAGATTGTATCTACTGTTTCATTCTGATTGGCAAGCTGCTCTTCGATTCCAGTTACAGTGCGGTCTGTCACAGTTCCAGTAGAAGAAGTCGGCTCGCTCGGAGTAGAATCCTGCGGTAATGGGGACGTCACTTCTGTATTTTCACCAGAAGTCGTTGTACTTCCCTGTGAATCGGCAGACTGGGCGATGGCCTGTTTTACAGCCCATTCATAATAGGGATTCTGCATGGAATAGGTATCGGATACATTTCCGGCTGCATCTTTTGCAGAAATTTCAATTTTCTTGGTCGTAAAATCCTTCTGTGTCAACTGGATCTTTAATTGCCCTTCTGATAAATCTGTGTATTCGGTTCCGTTGACAGTAATGCTTGCAATTCCAGATACTGTATCACTGGCTGAATCGACAGAACACCCTCTGATAAAGAAGCAATCAATGTCGGTTTTTCATCGTCATAACACCGGATCGAGCGGTTCTGTTCATAAGTATTACCGCTAGAATCGGTAGCCCTGATATATACTGTAACGTTTTGGGAAATACTGATTGTCCGATTGGAAGTAATATCTGTCCAGGAACCATCTTCTCCAATCTTTGCTTCTACCTTTGTGATGGAAACGCCATCTCCCAGTCCGCTGTCATCCACCGTCACGGTTACACTGGTTTCTCCCTGTTTCCAGCCGGAAGGCTTTTCAATAGAAATAGCAGCTTCTCCTGCATCCTCTGCAAAAACTGGCATTGCCGGTCCGACACAGGATACAAGTATTCCGGTCAGCATGGCATAACAGATACCTTTCTTTATCCTCATTGTCCCTGTTTTTCCTGACCGGTTATCCACATTTTTCTTAGTTTTCAACTTTATAATGTTCATCATTTCTGTCTTTCTCCTCCTTTTCGTGTAGCACCTCTGTCAGAGATTTTTTCTGCATTGCCGCACGAATTTCTTTTAACTCTTCTACGGTCAGTCCCCATGCCCGGATTTCATTTACATACTCATTATTCTCCGATTCCATGAGAGCCGCCTCGCATTCTTTCACGGTAAATTCATCTGCTTCCAGTCTTTTCTTAGAAGCGTCTCGTTTTTTCTTTGCTTTTTCCAGATCCTGTCTGGCTTTTTCTAATGGCTTCATAATTCTCCTTTCCGTGAAGCAGGATTTACCTGCTCCACCCTTCTTACCATCTGGCTACACACATCCAATGCTGTTGGAAATAGGAACTATAGATATCGGATATTTTATTGGGATTTCCAGAATGTACCATCTGTCCATTTCCAATGTAGATGCCAACATGGGATGCACCAGAAGTTGCGTAGGTTCCCTGAAAAAAAATAATATCTCCCGGCTGCATCTCTGATTCCGGTATCACAGTCATTCTTGCCAATAATCCATTACAGTCCAGATGGCCAGTATTTAATACCCCTGAATTGGTCAGACAGTAGCTGACAAATCCCGAACAGTCAAATCCACTCGGAGAATATCCACCCCAAACATACGGAACTCCCTGGAATTGCAGGGCATACTGTACCAGTCTTTTCGCAGCTTCTGACGAATACTCCACATCTCCGCCCGGCATCGTATCACCAGTTTCAAAATAAAACAGCGGATTTAAGCGTTCTCCATTATGAAGAAGTTCCAGATGCAGATGCGGTCCGGTTGAATTACCGGTACTTCCGACTTTTCCAATTTCTTCACCTTTTTCAATCTGCTGTCCGGTTGATACACTCCTTGATGAAAGATGTGCATACCGAATTTCATATCCATCCTGATCTTCAATTACCACATAATTTCCATAACTGTCATTGTAAGTGGATGTGGTAACTTTACCAGTCAGCCCGGCAACTACCGGCGTCCCTTCTGCCAGTGAAATATCTACTCCATTATGAAGCGCATTTGCTCCGGTTATCGGATGAATCCGGTATCCATAATAGCTGCTCACACGGTAATACCAGTTGATATCTGTAGGGCTTTCAAACATCTGCAGGTTGCCTTTTGTCTCGTTATATGCCGAAAACAGAGCCTTCTGCTGTGTATTCATACGGTTCTGGCAGATTCCGGTAAGACTTCGGTTTGTCAGGGTAACACTGTAAACAGATTCTGTTGTGGTTGTTGTAACTTCAATCTCCTGACTGCCATTTGCATCAGAGAGATATGCTTCCCATGTGCGGTGTCCATGATTCAGCGCATCTGAATGCGAATCATAGTAAACATCAAAGGTAACTCCATACTGTGCAAGGTTTCCTGTATCCTCAACCGTATATTCCACACCATTCATCACAACTTTCGTTCCAAATGGAAGAATCGGATTATATGCGTCTACGGCAATCGTATGATTTCCCTGTGGATATACACCACTGGCCGTCGGTCCCCCCTGACCACTGCCCACAGCATATCGGACAGCTGCAGTAACCAGAAGTCACTACCTGTCCCAGTGATTCTCCTACACGAACCATCTTCTTTTCCGTAATAGTTTCCGTGGAACTTTCTGCTGTCAGACTGTACTGAGCCGCAAACAGCGCATCCAGATCTGCTTTTACCTGACTGTCAAATTCAAAGATTTCATATTTTGCAGACAGGTAACTGATCAGAATAAACGGATCGTGTCCAATCTCATCAATGTTATAGCGGTACCGGTCATATCCGGTATGATCTGCTTCTATACGGTTGACCTTTTCCTGAAGGTTGGCTTCCAACTGCGTATAATATAGATCCGCATCCCGGATAGCCTGGTCAGTTGACATATATCCTGCTCCTGTATAATTCACCACGTTCTGAATAAACATAGAAGAACAGGAAGTAAAAGAAGACATAATTAAAAGCATCAGGGCAAGCAATACTCCGATGCTTATAAATACCTTTCTGTTTTCCTTGAAAAAGTTGGTCACTTTACCGCCGATTTTCTTGATGTAATCAATGGTTCCGACTGTAGCCGTTCCCATTGACTGCTCCATCCGCTTGGCTTTGGCATATTCACGCTTTATCCGCTGTTTCTGAATCTGCTTTTTTATCTGGAAACTTCTCTGCAACTTCTCATCTTTAGACAAAAGATCCCGGTATCGCTTCTGAACTTCCACCCGGTCAGTTTTTCTTTCCAGTCTCCTTGCTGTCCGATTCTTTCTACGCTGCCGGGATCGGACACTGGCCTGTGCCAGTCTGACTGACCGCTCTGCATTTTGTTCTATCTCCAGAACGCCTTGCACAGCAGCATTATCATCCTCAGATTCTGCCAGTTTCCGACGCACTGCAGCTGTTGCTCCTCTTGCTGCATTTCCAGTCATTGTCTTTACTGGCTCTTTTGTGGAATTTTCCCCCTCAAAGTGCAGCCGCTTCTTTTTCCCAGTATCTTCTGCCGGCTGTGTGAACACCTGCTCACGATTGGAATGTGCTTTTGCCTTTTTCTTTTCAGGTGACACCACTTTTTCTGCTTTCTTTTCCAGATCTGCAGCACCTGTCTCTTTTTCAGCAAACTGTAACCGTTTTTTCTGTTTTGGACGTTTGGTTCCACCAGTTTCTTCTTTTCTGGAATCTCCCTGCTGGTGTATAAGGTTTTATGCTCCCGTTCCTGTAATTTTCCTTCAGAAGACTTTTTCTCTTCTGTACGCAGCCTTTGAGCATTCTTACGGTTCTTCTGTTTTCCGCTATCGTTTGCAAAATGAGCCTGATCTGTTTCCAATTCTTTTACAGGCTGATCAGAAGCATTTTTGTATTGTACTTGCCGTTTTTTTCCACTTTCCGGTGCATCTCTGGACTGCTGTGCGCTACGGGGGCTTTCCACATATTCTTCTTTCCCCCGGTGGATTTTCCGCTCCATCTTCACATCACCGGTTCTTCTGCTTAGCTTGACAGTGGACTTATCACTCAGGTTTTCTTCCACCAGACCATCTCTGGTCATCTTCTGGACTTTCCTGGCTCGGCTTTTCATCCTCTGCTGTGCCAATTAACTTTTCCTCCTCTTCGTGGTATCTGCCTGATGCAATCATCAGACAGCTGGTAAATACTCCGCTGAGCATACCAACAATATATGCGCCTCCCATAAGGACAAGGCATATCAATCTATCCATGTTTTTCCTCCTCTTACTCAATCTGGACGGCCACTTAATACCATCATCATTCCAATTCCGACGGTAACAAGTACGCCTGCTCCAAATCCAATTACAATGCCAATAAGTACGCCTTCTGCCATGTTAGACCTCCTGTTCTTCCGGTTTTGTTGTCATAATTCGATACAGTGATGAATTTTTCGGGAAGTGGTCGATAAACGGAATGATTACATTTCCATAGAACAAAAGTCCCTCTCCTTCATTGCTGTTCGTTACATAAGACAGCTGGGTAGGTGAAATATTCAGCTGCTTCGCCAGAATCTGACGGTCACCGGATGCCTGATTCAGCATATAAATAAAATCTGAGTTTTCAAAAATGTTCTCAATCTCTCTGGATGCCAGCAAATCCTTGATATTCTGCGTAATACCAGTCGGAATACCGCCCCACTTACGGAATCGCTTCCAAATCTCCACAGAATAGCTGGCTGTCTGCTCTTCTTTCAGAAGCAAATGGAACTCATCAATATAGTATCTGGTGGATTTGTGTGCTGACCGGTTAATGGTTACCCTGTTCCATACCTGATCCTGTACGATCAGCATCCCGATCTTTTTCAGCTGCTTTCCAAGTTCCTTGATATCAAAGCATACGATACGATTATTGATATCTACATTTGTCCGGTGATTGAATACGTTCAAGGAACCAGTAACATAAATTTCCAGTGCTGTTGCCAGCCTCTGTGCTTCCGGCTCGTCCTGCTTGCGGAGAAGATCGTACAGGTCTTCCAGAACCGGCATTTTCTCCGGAACCGGATCAGCCAGATATTCCTGATAAACCAGTCTGACACAACGGTCAATGATGGTTTTCTCGACTGGTTCCAGACCTGTTTTTCCACCTACGATCAGCTCGCAGAGAGAAAGAATGAAGTCTGATTTCAGTGACAGCGGATTATCCTCTTCGGAATAATTCAGGTTCAAATCCATCGGATTGATATACTGGTCTGATACCGGAGAAATACGGATAACCTGCCCGTGTAATGCAGATACCAAGGGATAATACTCGGCTTCAGGATCACAGACGATGATGTCATCTTCTGTAATCAGGAAACAGTTGGCAATCTCCCTTTTCGCACTGAAAGATTTACCGGAACCCGGTGTACCAAGAATCAATCCATTCGGGTTCTTCAGTTTCTTTCGATCCACCATGATCATGTTGTTAGACAACGCATTCAGCCCATAATAAAGGGCTTCTCCATTCTGGAACAGTTCCTGTGTCGTAAATGGCACAAAGATTGCTGTTGCCGAAGTGGTAAGCCCTCTCTGAATTTCTATTCTGTTTAACCCCAGCGGAATACTGGACATCAGTCCCTGCTCCTGCTGGTAGTCCAGCTGGCGTAAGGAACAGTTATATTTCTGTGCAATACCCTGCACCTGAAAGATATTGTTATCCAGCTTCTGCCGCTTCTTTGCGGTACTCATCACCAGTACCGTCACCAGAAACATACGCTCATTTCTGGACTGCAGATCTTCCAGTAAGTTTTTTGCTTCCTCACCATAAGTAACCAGATCCGATGGCAGCACATCCATATCATATCCAGAACGTACTGCTTTTTTCTGTTCCTCGATCTTCATTTTATCCAGATCCGAAATCTTTCCCTTGATCATCTTGATTGCTTCTGCCTGATCAATAGACTGAATATGGATGTTCACATTGATGCTGTCCTCCACATCCAGAAAATCTGCAAGCATCCGATCTGTCAGTTCCGGTGCCAGGATCTGCAGATAACTGACGGAACCGATTGTCTTTCCCATCAGAAATGTTTGGTTTTTGGTGAAATTGAAGGAAGTCGGTGCAATGAAGTCCTTGGTCTTCATACCGGTTTCCGGAAGCATTTTATAATCAAACCGAAACGGCTCAATCCGATCCTGATTGAAAATGTGGTACATGATTTCCAGACGCTCACAGCCATTCAAAGAATGTGCCTGCGCCCCAAGCACCTTAAAGTTATTCAGCACATCTGCCTCGATACGTTCCAGCCTTGGACGTGCGATCTTCAGATCTTCCGCTTCAATGCCAAAGGTAATATACTTGGTCTTCACCAGACCGTTGTTCCCCTTCGCCAGCTGATTTTTCAGCATTCCCTTATATTCCTCACGGATTTCATTAAAATCATCATCCTGTGATGGAATATCAATGGTTTTCTCAAACTCTGTCGCATCCACCTGCTGATTAATGAACGACAGCTGTACAGAAATTGAAGAATCAAAGTAATTCAGGAAATCACAATAATTCTCGAAAATTGTCGTTTTATCTTCATTCAATGCCAGCTGATAATTGATATCATAAAACTGGATTGTCTTGGAAAAGAAAGTCTTTGTCACCTGACAGATTCCATCCTGAAACATCCGTAGATAAGGAATGGACTGCTGCGCTGTCCGTGGCACTTTTGCCTGCTTTCTTCTGCGTTTTTCCTGCTTCTTCCGTTCCTTTTCCTTTTTTGCAAGTTTCTTATCTTCTTTGCTTCTTTTTGCTTTTCGGGATTTTCTGAGGTCCGCTTCCATATGCTGCAGCTGCTCTTCCCGACGGTTTCTTTTTGCCATTTGGCACATCCTCCTCTTTCAGGAGCATACCGATCTGACGTAAAGTTCTCTGTTTTATAGGGGCGTGTCCCCGGATTGATAAACTTCTGCCTGATGATATTCCCCATTACTTTTTCAAAGGGAAGTCCATCCTTCTCATACATAGCCATAAAAAAGAAAGGCAGCATCACTGTTACCATCAAAATTGCTGCAATGCTGGAGCCTAACCCTTTTCTGGTCAGAAAATAAAATGGAACTCCCACCGCCGCTGCCAGACTGAAAAAGATCAGCTGACGCTTGGTTAAATTCAACACTAATTTGGTTTTGACCTGTGTCAGGTCTTTTGGTACTGGTACATAAGCCATATTTCTTCACCTGATACCGTTTTCCGGTATTTTCCTTTCTCCCATTTTAATGGGCATTAAAGATTGACTTTGATAAGCTCGCTGTTTTAAACAGTGAATAGGCAAGGACTATCGTATAAGCTGCTATGGAGAACATCGCCCCATGAATATTCGATGAGATCGTCATCGACTGTACAATGACTGCATAAATCCCTACGCAGACCATCATAAAGAAACCCTGAAATGCCAGCGCAAACAGTCCTTTCAAATAGTTATTTCCGATATTGCCCCATTCTTTATTTGTCATAGTAGCAAACGGAATTGGTGCTACGGAACACGTCAAATATATTTCTATCATACGTCCGTAAAGAATTACGGTTATGGCAACCGATAATATTTTCATTGTCATGCTGATCAGCATCGTTTCCAATGCCAGCAAGAACAGTTCCCCGACTTCCATATCTTCCATTGTGTCCAGCAGATTGGTGATTGCTGTTGTTGCATCAATCTCTGTACTTCCACTGATCACTCCGGCAGCCCCATTAACCACATGCTGGCCAACATCAAAGACCGCCATCGTGATGTTAAAGGTATTCGTTACCAGATAAATCGCAATATATGCCTTAAATACCCAGATAAAGATATTAAATGTCTCAAACTCATGAAAATTATTTTTCTGTGTCACCATCGTAATCAGTTCATAACACAGGACAAAGGTAATGATCATCCCTGCAATGGGGACCATTACCGTTTCCGACAGATTTTTGATCAGCGAAAAAACACTCCCGTTCCATCCCTGCGGTGTCTGTCCGACCTGTGCTGCGATTGTGCCAACTTTATTGTTGACCTCTACGAACATATCTTCCATCCCTGACTGGATAAGTTGATCAGTATATCTTTGATGGCTTCCGTAATACGTTCGACAATGGTATTCAATCTCTGTTACCTTCCATCAGAATAAGGAAGAGAGCTGTGGAATCAGGGTAGTTCCCAGCGCCATAATGCCAGCTCCTGCCATGAGCTGCTTAATTCCCTGTGACTTTGCCCCAGGGTTGTCATTTCCGTAACCTTCCAGAAGGTTTACCACTCCCCACACACCAAGCCAGCGCCGATTGCTGTAACCAGTGTGGACAGAGTGCTGACTGCACTGCTGAAAAATGCCATATAATCTTATAAGCCGGTTCTGTAATTTGATTTGTCCGCCAAGTGACGGATCTGGGAGCAAGTCCTGATTTTCTCCAAGACCCATCACCGGCGTTCTCCTTTCTTCTTTATTCAACCCTCTACGCTCCCATCTATCTGAACACTTGCTTCTGCAAATGGAATTGTTTCGGATTTCCGCTTATTCACTTTCCTGTGTAAGATCTATTTCT
>ENA-OQCX01000614-OQCX01000614.1-human-gut-metagenome-genome-assembly--contig:-NODE-614-length-18265-cov-3.524644_pt1 | contig 18265 bp, 24 predicted proteins | sample MGYA00242762_ERZ504587 | MGnify/ENA primary metagenome ERZ504587 (study PRJEB26092, sample SAMD00036337) | human gut metagenome | host: Homo sapiens | study: EMG produced TPA metagenomics assembly of... | reverse complement strand
TTTAAAACAGAAGGGGCGAACAGGCAGCATAAAAAGCCACAGGGAAGAAACAAATTTGTAGAAAGGATTTCCTACAGTAAATTCTCTGCTGTTACGATTTATAGCAATCAGTTTTCCGATAATCTGATCCTGACGCAGAGGACCTTCCACTTCGTATTGGTTGTCGCCTACCATATAAAAGCCGTCAGATGTTATCCGGCAGATGCGGTGAAGCACGAGGATGCCTGATCACGCCTGTAGAGGACTACATCATTCCTGTGGCAGTCTGTGTAGTCTGTCTGCTGGATCAGTGCTTCATCCCGTTCGGGAATAAAGAGAGGGTACATGCTGTAACCCTGAGGCTTGATGCGGATAATATTTCCCTCCCGGAGAAGCTGCTCCAGATCGATTTTAACTGGGTCTGATTTTGTGGTATTCATAGTATTTGTCCTTATTCCTGTTATAAAAATAGCTGATGTTCAGAAATAAAGTTCTGAACAGGCGTATTATAACATTAAGAAAACAAAAGGACAACAGAAAGTGTTTTCCAGTTGTAATAAAAAACTGTATGTTTTGCGTAAGCATACTTGACTTTCTGAGGGGATATGGATAAGATAAAGAAAAAGATAAAACCAATGTAAAGGTCATATTTCAGGAAAGGATGATTAATTATGAAAACATATAAGAAGCCGGTAGTAACTGTTGACGCAGGAATGGCAGAGGGTGTTTATGCAGCAAGTGGTGCAAGCCATGGAACATTAAATGTAACATATCATGGAGTATGGGACAGATGGGGAACTAATGGCGGCAAGGGTCTGGCAATGGCAGACTGGTCAGATCTTAATGGAACAATTACTTTAAATATCACTTTTAATGAGACAATAGATCAGATTGAGACAGATGATGCTTCTGTGAAGGCATCCTGTGCAGGTAATACTGCAACATTAACATTTGCAAGTACAGCATCAAATCCACTGACTATTGGAGTGCATATAGATCATGGAACAAGCATTGATGATCTTAAGATGACAGGATTTACTTATTCTGTGAACTAAAGAGAATATCTGGCTGACAGGAAAAGGGATTGAGTTAGAGTGTTTAACTCAATCCCTGAAATTAATTTTAAAATGTTTGTATCATTCATGAATTTCCATGTCATTTAGTATCTCACATTTCTTATCCCGTATTGCATAAACCCTGTTACAGATATTCAGAACCGTAGGTCTGTGTGTGGTTACAATACAGGTTCTGGGATAGGTATCCTGCATGATATTTTTGAGAACCTTTCTTTCGGTGGCAACATCAAGTGCCGAAGTTGCCTCATCCAGGAGAAGGATCGGAGACTTGCGGAGAAGTGCCCTTGCAATAGAAAGTCTCTGTGCCTGTCCCTCAGAAAAACCACCGCCCCGCTCTTTTACAATGCTCTGAATACCATTGGGAAGTTTTTCCACGAAATCCTATGCACAGGAGAGTTTGAGAGCCTCTATGATTTCCTCATCTGTGGTATCCGGCTTTACGTTTCGCATATTTTCTGCGATGGTTCCCGAAAACATGGTATTTCCCTGCGGAACATAGGAAAAAAGCTTTCTAGTCGAAGGTGACATATTCAGTTTTTGATTATGATCACTTCCGGCACAAATCTGAAATTCTCCGCTCTGTGCCCGAAGAAGTGACAGGATCAGCCGGAGCATAGTTGTTTTTCCTTCACCGGAAGGTCCGACCAGGGCGATGATCTCATGTGGATAAGCTTCCATAGAAGCATGGGCAAAAACTTCCGTTCCACTGTGATAGGTATAGCTCAGATCCTTCATTGTGAGACCGATACCGCTGGTTTTGTGCTGCTTTTCAAAGAGTTTTACTGCATGATCCTGGCTGTAATCTTCCTGCGGTATTTCCACGATATTCATCAGACGTCCGGTCTGATGACCTGTGATGATATCGACAAGATCTTTGGAGATCAGGCTGGAAGCAAGTGAAACACAAGATCCCATAACACCCAGCAGTGTATAGAGAATCATAGATTTCCAGTAACGTCTGCCATACTGGTAGATCCATATGGTTTGTTTCCACATTTTCTGGAGGCTTCCCTGTCTGAGATGTTTCATGATAAGCTGGAGTTTCTCTCTCATTGTGGTTCCTCCAGAGCATCTATTTTCCTCTGAACTGTATAAACAGCAGATGGATTTCTGGTGCAGAGCAGATGCAGGATCGGCACCTGTCCGGCAATTTTTTTCCGCAAAGTCAAGGTTCATGGAGAAGAAGCGTTCTTTCCAGGAAGGGGAGATCATGCGCTGCATAATCCGGATGACTTTTTCTGAAGGAGACAGCTCCTGAAGAAAATCTTTCTCCGGATCGCGTCCGAGAAGGACGATACCGCCAAGCTCATGATCAGTGGTCGTATAAATCCCGGAAGTTCCGCACCATGGAATCCCGTAGACGATAATTTTGCTGTTTTCCATGCCAAGGAGATTGAGATCACCATTCAGATATGGAGTCTGCAGAAGATCATGCCACATTTGGGTGTGTGTTGATTTACCCATACCGGAATGTCCGGAGAACAGCCATGCTTTTTCTTTATAAAGAATCGATGCAGAATGAATGGCAAATTTCCCGTGCTTTTGTGCAGCAAACAGGAAAAAGAGCCGGATCGCATGAAAAATATTTTCCTGTGCTGATTCAGAGGTTTCCGGAGTACAGTAGAATCTCACGTAACTTCCGTCCAGACTCATATGTACCTGATGAATGTTTGACATCTGCGGGAAAAGAATCACATAGCGGTCAGGGTTTTCTAAAATTGTCATATCTGAATTGCGAAGGAGGACTTTTCCATAAGATTTGCTGGCTGGCGGAGTTGTAAAAAACTCAATTTCCTGGTCTGCATCTTTCGCAGGATTCATTTCGCGGAACTTATCGAAGTATCCGGAGAAAAGCTGCGAAGCGCCATGGAAGTGAAGGCGAAGCCCTGCGATCAGGATGCATAAGGAGGCTTCTTCCGACTGAAGACGAAGAGTTTCGGTCAGCATTCCCATGGACTGCAGCTGCCGCAGAAAATCAAGAATGTCCTCGCGGAGCATGGGAAAATTCTCCTCCGCAAGTCCATATCTGCGTGCAAGCATTTCGGTCAGCATTTCCAGGTCAGCACCTTCATTATGCTGGATCACATTCCACAGAAAAGCGCTGGTTTCGTTCAGGATGGTTCCTTTACGCTGGTCGGCAATCTGCTGTCCGAAAGGAAGAATGTAACTGACACCTTTTATTTTACGAAGGGTATAGCCTTCTTGACATTTGAACATAAAAAAATCCTTTCTGAAAAGTACAGTTTTATACAGAAAGAATTATAACATCCGGCAAAATCTCATACAAGAAAATAACTCCAAAAAAGAGGGAAAGCTGCGTTATTCTGTTACCGTGAACAGTAACGTTGTTCTTGCAATAAGCATCTGCTCAGGGTAAAATATTATAAACTGAGATGGATACAGATATCCGAAGGCAGGATCTTTGAAGCCGCTGGGAGACGTATAATAAGTATAATGGAGAACAGGATGATTAAAAAAAGAGCAATACTGTGTCTGAGCGTGATTCTGACAGTGGTATTGGCAGCAGGAGTGGAAATGTTCTGGCTTAGCAGACAAAAGACAGTAAAAGAATATAAGGAAAGCCAGGTGGCTTTCGGGAATCCGCTTATGGGATATGCGAGAAATGCCTGGTATGATAAAGTTTCGGAAGACATTTCTCTTTTGTATATGGACATTACCTGGGCAGAACTGGAACCGGAGGAGGGTGTTTATGACTGGGAGGCCATCGAGAAAAAAAATCAGCTCGCACGATGGAAAAGCGAGGGGAAGCATCTGGTATTGAGATTCGTCTGTGATATTCCGGGACAGGAAGAGCATATGGACATACCGGAATGGCTGTACGAAAAAAGTGGAAAAGCCGGTCAATGGTATGCCGGAGGATATGGGAAAGGCTTTGCTCCAGATTATAACAATCCGACGATCATTTCCTGTCATGAGCAGGCAGTAAAGGCACTTGGAGAGCACCTGGGGCAGGATGGGCTGATCAGTTATATTGAGCTTGGAAGCCTTGGACACTGGGAGAGTGGCATGTAAACTACAGCGAGGGAATTCAGAGGATTCCGGGAGAAGAGGTAAGAGAACAATATATTCTCCCATGGATGGAGGCCTTTCCGGATGCATGATTCTCATGCGGAGACCATTTGCTGCTGCAAAAAACATGGATTTGGGTTATATAATGATATGACCGGACATCCACAGGAACCCAGAGCTGGCTTGACTGGATTAGCAATGGCGGTGAGTATGATCAGACAGGTGAAAAAAATGCAATGGTGTCCATGAAGGATTTCTGGAAAACCGCACCATCCGGCGGAGAATTTACAAGTTCTTTCTCGATGGAGGAGATGATGGACACAGATCTGTCAGAGACTGTAGAAATGATCCGTGAAGCACATACAACCTTTCTGGGCCCGAAGATCCCGGATGAGGATTATGCAGAAGGATACAAAGAAGTCCTCAAAAACATGGGGTATCGTCTGTGGATTTCAAAGTCAGAACTAAAAAGCACCCGAAACAGCAGCAGTCTGAAGCTTATCTGGGAAAATTCAGGAGTGGCACCACTATATAAAGACTGGCCGGCATATATTTATATTGAAGATGAGAAGGGAAAACTTGTCGAAAAGAAAAATATCGAAATAAAAATGTCGTCTGTGCTTCCGGAAGAAGAAATATCAACCTCAACCACACTGAAGACAGAGAAACTGAACAGCCTTCTGAAAAAGGGATATCGTCTTTCTATCGGAATTGAAGATCCTATGACAGAGAAAGTGGGTGTTCGTCTGGCAATGAATACCTTATATCAGGAAGGAAAAAATTATCTCTGGAAATAAGAGAACAGAGAGAATGCAAAAAAGCTCCAAAAAGAAGGAGGGCCGGGCGTCTGTGCCCGGCGAGTATGAAAAAGAAAAATATATGTAAAAAAGCATTCGCTTTATTTGCTTATTACTATACTGTGAATCTGTGATGAATTTGTGATGAGAGATTGAAGAAAGAGTGATGCTTTTCTAAAGAAGAAATAAATTTTCTTTTGGAAAAATAAAAAAATTCATTCCAGCGAGCAATTAGCCGTTGTAAAAGTAGATTTACTCATTTATAATGAGAATCAGATTCAAAAGAGAGATTATACAGGAAACAGGAGGCAAGCCTTGAAAAAAGAATTAGTTATTGTCATTGATTTTGGCGGTCAGTACAATCAGCTGGTTGCGCGACGTGTCAGAGAATGTAACGTATACTGCGAAATCTATTCTTACAAGACCGATCTTGAGAAGATCAAAGCGATGAATCCTAAAGGAATTATCCTTACCGGCGGTCCGAACAGCTGCTATGAGGCGGATTCACCGACTTACCAGAAAAAACTGTTTGAACTTGGCGTTCCGGTACTGGGACTTTGCTATGGCGCACAGCTTATGATGCATGTCCTTGGCGGCAAAGTTGAAAAAGCCGATGTCAGCGAATATGGTAAGACAGAACTTCTTGTTGATAAGACAGATTCCAAAATTTTCGAAAATGTATCCAATAAAACAATCGTATGGATGAGCCATACAGACTACATTTCCAAACCGGCACCGGGATTTGAGATCGCTGCACATACAGCAGACTGTCCGGTGGCTGTTGCTGAGAATGCAGATCAGAAACTGTATGCGATCCAGTATCATCCGGAAGTACTTCACACCGTAGAAGGCAAGACCATGCTGTCCAACTTCGTACTTGGTGTCTGTGGATGTGCCGGAGACTGGAAGATGGATGCTTTCGTTGAAAACACCATCAAAGAGATCCGCGAAAAGTCGGCGACGGCAAAGTGCTCCTCGCACTGTCCGGTGGAGTTGACTCTTCCGTTGCAGCAGGACTCCTTTCCAGAGCGATCGGCAAGCAGCTTACCTGCGTATTCGTGGACCACGGCCTTCTTCGTAAAGACGAAGGCGATGAAGTAGAGGGCGTATTCGGACCAAACGGTCAGTTCGACCTGAACTTTATTCGTGTCAATGCACAGCAGAGATACTATGACAAGCTTGCAGGCGTTACAGAGCCTGAAGCAAAACGTAAAATCATCGGTGAAGAGTTCATCCGTATTTTCGAAGAAGAAGCAAAGAAGATCGGAGCAGTGGATTTCCTCGCACAGGGAACCATCTATCCTGACGTTGTAGAGAGCGGTCTTGGCGGAGAATCCGCAGTGATCAAATCTCACCACAACGTAGGCGGTCTTCCGGATTTCGTAGATTTCAAAGAAATCATCGAACCGCTCCGTGACCTCTTCAAAGACGAAGTCCGCAAAGCCGGACTGGAGCTTGGAATTCCGGAAAGACTGGTATTCCGTCAGCCATTCCCGGGCCCGGGTCTGGAATCCGTATCATCGGAGAAGTAACCGAAGAGAAAGTACGCATCGTTCAGGACGCAGACTACATCTACCGTGAAGAAGTCGACAAAGCAGCCGCCGACTACAAGAAAGAACACGGAGAAGACCCATCCTGGATGCCAAACCAGTACTTTGCAGCCCTCACCAACATGCGAAGCGTAGGTGTCATGGGCGACTTCAGAACCTACGATTATGCAGTTGCACTCCGCGCAGTCAAGACCATCGACTTCATGACCGCAGAGTCCGCTGAGATTCCGTATGAGGTACTGAACAGGGTTATGAATCGTGTTATTAACGAAGTTAAGGGAGTTAACCGCGTATTCTACGATCTGACCAGCAAGCCACCGGGAACGATTGAGTTTGAATAACGGACAAAAAACCTCGGATGCCCATTTTACAAGGGTTTCCGAGGTTTTGTTATGTCTGTTGGCTCTATTTTGGCTCTATTTAAGAAATTTTGATAGGTAAAAACGTCGACGGATTAAAAAATATAGGATTTGAGCAACCAAACAAAAAACATAGATATAATAAATCCGATTGTGGCACTTAGTAAAGCTGAAAGCAGTTGCTGATAAGGACGTTTTCCTTTTTCTTGTGCTTTTTCAATTTCATCTAATTGCTTTCCTTCGGTGAATGCCACAATTTCTTTGTACGTCATAATATCATTTTCTTTTTTGAACTTTTCTACTCTTAAAGCGTAATATATCATAATTAAGAAAAGAATTCCCCAAACGATATATCCACAATATCCTAAAAATACTGCCAATGGCACAGCTGCAATGACAGTTAATATTAAAAGTACTGTAAAAATAGCTCCATCACGATTAAATTTCTGTATAGCTTCTTTGCTAATTTCTTCTTTCATAGTAGTAATATCTCCTTTGATTAGTTGATCAAGAGAGATGTGAAATGTTGAACTTAACAGTAGCAGGCTATGAATATCTGGATAACTTTTATCATTTTCCCAATTAGAAATAGTTTGTCTTGTGACATATATTTTTTCTGCAAGTTCTTCCTGAGATAAATTCATATCTGTTCGATATCTTTTTATCTGTTTATACAGTTCCAATGCGCGTCCTCCTTTTTACGTGTTTTTTCTCTCGACCTAGACATATCGTATTAAATGTTAGTAAATGATTCTATCAAAATGCTTTTACATAGAGTAAATTCAATAGTCAAAGGTCTTTTACATAGTAGAATGAGAGGTTATATCTATTGTGGAAATACTTTTACAGTAATTCTGTTGGTTCCTTTTTTGACAACCATATTATCATCTACTAGATGATTTTTATATCTTCTATGTTCTGCTCAATCTCAGTGATAGTTTCTGCATAATTATCTTCGGCACTCAATTTATTCTTGGAGTTTTCCAGATTTTCTTTTATTTGCTTTGCTTTAAGATAGATGCAAAGTTTATTGTTGATAGCAGCGTTCTGAAAAGAAAATTTCACAGTAGAAGGGATAAACTCTCCATTTTCATCTCTTTCTGCTTCAAATTTCATATCTACTTGCTCATCTAATTTAAACAGTAAAGAAAGTACATCAGATACAGTTTCTATATCAAAATCCATGAATAGATTAATGCTGATGCCAAGAGCGTTTGTGATTTTCAGTAATTGATCCGGCTTTGGATTGCGAATACCATACTCATACTTTTTGATAGTAGCCGGATTTATGCCGGAAAGATTTCCCAACATTTCTTGTGATATTCCACGTATATTCCGATAATATTTGATTTTTTCTCCGACAGTCATAGTGTTTCTCCTTTTTGTGCTTTGTGGGTATAGAGATAGTTTAGCACATTGGGACACATTTGTGTATAAAAATTTATGAAAAATACTTGACGAACACAAATGTGTACTGTATAATACGAATTACAAGGAACACAAAAGTGTACTAAGATTAAAGAGGAAAGGAGAAATGAATATGGAGAATACGATGAAAATGTATATTACCGCAGATGAAGTTGCTGAATTACTCGGAGTATCTAGAGGGTATGCATATAAAGTTATTCGAGGACTGAATGATGAGTTGAAAGCAAAGGGATTTCGAGTGATTTCAGGGAAAGTGCCAAGAAAGTATTTTCAGGAAAAATATTATGGAATGGTTGTTTAGAAGAAAGAGGGGATGAAGATATGCCGGCAACAAGAGACGGAAAATTATGGCGCAGTCAGTTTTATTATAAAGACTGGCAGGGAGTACGCCGCAAAAAGAACAAACGAGGTTTTAAGACAAAAGGAGAAGCAGATGAATGGGAAAGAAACTTTCTTCAGCAACAGCAGAAGAATCTGGATATCAGTTTTGAGAATTTTGTAGAAATTTATTTTGCGGATATGGAGAACCGTTTACGGGAAAGCACGATTATTAATAAGCGATATGTGTTTGACTTGAAAGTAACTCCGTATTTCAAACATAAGAAAATGTGTGAAATTCAAACTTCAGATATCAGAGCATGGCAGAATGAGTTGATTAAAAAGGGATATGCTCCGACTTATCTGAAAGTATTAACAATCAGTTGGCAGCGCTTTTTAATTATGCTGTACGCTATTATGATCTGCGTGATAATCCTTGCAGAAAAGCAGGAAGTATCGGAAAGAGCAAGGCTGATGAAATGGATTTTTGGACAAAACAGGAGTTCAAAGAGTTCTTGCCATCTATGGATAGTAAGCCTGAAGCAAGAATGGCATTCCTGCTCTTATATTGGACTGGTATGAGAATTGGAGAATTGCTTGCTTTAACTTATGAAGATATAGACTTAGAAAAACGTTGTATCACGATTAACAAGTCATATCAGCGTTTGAACGGTAAGGATATGATCACGCCGCCGAAGACTCCGAAAAGCAATCGTCAAATATCTATTCCGCCATTTTTAGCGGAAGAATTAAAAGAATATTGCAGTATGTTGTATGGAATAACGGCAAATGAAAGAATGTTTCGATTTACAAAATCATTCATGGAACATGAAATGGTTCGGGGGATAAAAGAAACAGGTGTTAGACGTATCCGTCTGCATGATTTAAGACATTCTCATGCGTCATTGTTGGTTGAAATGGGATTTCAGCCATTGGCGATTGCAGAACGGTTGGGGCATGAGAAGATTGAGACTACCTTGAACACATACTCACATTTGTATCCCAATAAACAAGCAGAATTGGCAGAGAAGTTGGAAATTGCCAATGGAGAGGAGTAGCTATGAACGGAGTACACAAATACCCAACAATCAGTTTCGTATTTCCCCAAGAGAGAGGGACGAAATAGAAGCAAAAATCAAAGCGAGCGGTATGCAGAAAAAAGATTATTTTGTACGTTCCTGCATTTATAACAAAGTGTGCGTAGTCGGGAAAAAAGAAGTGATATATCAACTGGTTGAGGAATTACAACTTATGCAGTACAACATTGCGGAAATCCTAAAGCAATTTGAAGAGCAGGAAATCCTGTTATCAGACGAAGGATTGGAGCAGATGAAAAATGACTGTCTGGATATGCTGAAAGCCATTATATGGATGTTAGACGGAGCAAAGTATCTTTGGCAGGGAACTGAAAAAAGTCCTGACAGCGGCAACTGTTAGGACTTACGAAAAATCGGATAACCTTTGTTATCAAGATATTTACAAAATCAGTATAACAGAGGTTCTCCGCAGAAACAACAGAATTTTTGAATGGAGGACTTTATGGAAGAACAGAAAATTGAATTAAAAATTATCAATATGGCAGATATTCAATCGCAGGAAATTGAATGGTTGTGGTATCCGTTTATCCCTTATGGGAAATTGACAATTATTCAAGGCGATCAGGGAGATGGAAAAACAACACTTGTATTGAATCTTGCAGCCAAATTATCAAAGGGTATCGGACTTGATGAAGATATGCAGGTATCAGAGCCTATGAATATTATTTATCAGACTGCCGAGGATGGATTAGCAGATACAGTTAAGCCAAGACTTGAAGTGGCAGATGCTGATTGTGAGAAAATTATGGTTATTGACGAAAGCGAAAAATCTCTTTCTATGATAGATGAACGTTTGGAACAGGCGATTGTTCAAACCAATGCACGATTACTTATTTTAGACCCGATACAAGCCTATCTGGGTGGCGGAATGGATATGAACCGGGCAAATGAAGCAAGAGATATGACTAAGAAATTAGGACTTTTAGCAGAGAAGTATAAGTGCGCGATTATCCTAATTGGTCATATGAATAAGGCTGCCGGAAACAAGGCGGCATATCGAGGAATGGGTTCGATTGACTTTTTTGCAGTAGCAAGAAGCGTTCTTTTAGTCGGCAGAATAGAGGGACAGAAAAATACAAGAGCAGTTGTGCAGATAAAGAATAACCTTTCCGCATTCGGACATTCAAAGGCATTTGAACTGACGGAAGAAGGCTTTCATTGGCTGGGCGATTATGAAATTACGGCAGACGAATTGTTGGGAGGAATCACCCCGAAAGCAAATAAAAAGGAGCGGGCAAAACAACTCATTTATGAACTGGCAGAAACAAACAGCGTGGTAAAAAGTGAGGATATTGTTAACCTTGCCGAAGAAAAAGGAATTTCAAAACGAACATTGGAAAATGCGAAAAAAGAGTTGGGTATTAAAGGAAAACGGATTGGAGAATCATGGTATTGGAAACTTGATGAAATCGTGAAACCGTAGATAAGAACGCAACAATGCAGAGTGTATAGAAATTGCAGAGACGTAAATGTAAGGTTGCAAAAACTAAAGACATTGCATTGTTGCGGAGTTGGAAAGAAGAGCGTATGAAACAAATACAGATACCGGAGCAGTTATTTATGGAACTTGTAAAATTTCATTTGCTGGATATGGAAGAAAATTTACCAAGTATAAAACAAGGATTAGAAGCGAAATTGGATGCTTTGGTAATGAGAGATTTATATTCAAAATACAAAAACTGCGCCCACAGAGGAAGAACGGGAACAGGCGAGAAAAGAATATTTGGACAAACGAGGAGTGCCGGAGAAATTCCGGTGGTAATTCTTCTTTGATGATAGAAACAGGAGCGTCACACGCACCTGTAAATAACAGATAAGGCAGGAAAGGAGTGTTGCGGATGTTGAAGCAGCCGGAAAGAGAAAGCAGAAATGTGAATGCTTTATTTTATGAGATGGAGGGCAGACAGATACAAAAAATGAACAAGGTACTGGCAGACGTGGAACTGACAAAAGCAGAGGAAAAAACTCTGATATGGCTTGCCGGATGGGAAGAAAGTACCGTAGAACATCTGCTGTCAGTCATAGAAAAAGCAGCCCGAATATGGGCAGATCAAAAGGGCGGATACGCCCATAAATATAAGCGTAAGTCCGAGAAGTAATCGGATTTTGTTAAACAAAACAAGCCCTCGGCGCTTGAGAGCGAAATACACCCATCGCACAAACTTTGTTTATGCTCTGTGTATTTCGCTGCCGGGAGCTGTACCGCCAACAGGCGGATAAGTTCGTAAACAGGTGCCTATGCACCTACTCACAGCAAAGCTGGCGAGAGGCAGGGAAGGAGGATGCTTATAGGCAGACATTCATTTATCAGACAAAGTAAGCTGTCCGATGTGGCAGGGCGTATTGATTATATCTCCAATCCGAAACGACAGGAGTATCTCTATGAGACCTATCAGACAGAAGGGGCAACACCGGAGTTTTGGAAAAATCTTGCAAGAGAAAATCAGTTGGATTTTAAGGCGAGCGGATCGGCAGGGAAATGTATCGAAGGGCGTGAGTTTATTATTGCACTTCCCGAAAGTTTTGTTCAGTACAGGGCAGGTGATGTGGTAAGACTTTTACGGAAACTTTCCATAAAAGATATGGTATGGAGTGTAGTGCCGCCCTTCATCATAACAAGACAAAAACGAATTATCATATCCATCTGGTATTCAGCGAACGGAAAATGTTGGAGCAGCCTGAAGTGAAGATTGCCACTCGAAATATGTTTTATGATGAGCAGGGAAAACATAGACGCACGAAAAAAGAGATTTTAGACGAGCAGGGAAATATCCGAGCAGGGTGCAGCATTATCTCGAAAGGGGAAGTTTATGAAAGTCATATCTTCACAAAAAAAGAGGAATGGTTTAAGGACAAATCATTTACTAAAGAAGTGAAGGAACTGTTTACGGATACAATTAACTGCTATGTAAAAGAAGAATCAGAAAAACTTTCTGTATTCCAGCAGGGAGGTGTTTATCTAGCAACGAAGAAAATCGGAAAGAACAATCCGAAGGCAGAGGAGATAAAGGCAGACAATGCGGCAAGGCAGGAATGGAATCGGACAGTTGATGTGGCATTAGTCGAGGGTGTTCCTGAAAAGGATATTTTGAAAATCAAGCAGGAAAAAATCACAGACAAAACCTTGCGATCTATTAGGAAACACGGTTGGCTGCCGGATATGTTCCGTCTGATTATCCGAGGTGCGAAAGACTTTTTACAGGAAGTAATTTTCAAATTTAAACTACCGCCAAAACCTGTGTCAAAGATTGATTTACAGGAGTGGAAAGATATGCAGAAGGTTATGTATGAATTGCAGAGACAGTCCATGGAGATAAAACGCACACAGCAGGATATTTCTTCTTTGAAAAAGCAACTGTCAGAGTTACGAGGGTTCTTTAAAGGCAAAGAGCGAAAATCTCTGGAAGGGCGAATTGAACTGTTAGAGGATTTGGAAAAGCGTCTGCACAGGAGTATGGAGCAGATCGTAAAACGTGAAGGGTATCCAAATGTGCAATCATTTCAGAAGGTCTATAACAAGGCAAAAAAACTGATTATGGAATACAATGAAGAACTGCGAGCATGGAAAAATCAGACGGAGCAGAAGAAAGAAAATCCGTTAGAACAGCCGAAAAAAGCAAGTGTACTGGAAAAACTACACCGCTATCAGCAGGAAGGCAGACAGCAGCCGAAACGGTCAGCTAAGAAAAAATCTATGGATAGAGAACGATAAGAAAGGTGGAAACGATTATGAAGAAAACAATATTTGAAGAAATGGGCGGCACTTATATCAGACATGGGGATTATCTTATCCCCTGTCTTACCTTGCTGGAGGAAGAAGAAAGATTTATCGGTGTATGGGGACAAAGACATAAACGCTATTTGAAAGAGAATAAGAGAGCAGTTTATATTATATTGCTTACAAGCGGCAGGCTGAATAGTTATCTTGCAGATATAGAAGAACAGGCACAGGAACGCTTTGAAAGGATTGTAGAGAAGATGAAGCAGGAGCAGGGGATTACAGAACAGTTAAAGGCAGAAAATCAGATGGAATGGGTAGGAAGAATGAATAATGTGCAAGCGTGTGCGAGGGAGAGTGTGGAGAAAGAGATTATATATGTATAAAAAGTTTGTGGCTGTATTGTCAAAAAATACGGCCACAAATTTTATGCTATTCATCTGAAATTTCAATAGTGTTATCGGAAACAATACTATCCCATATAACTTCTTCAATGGTTTGAAGGCATTCATTTGTATGTTTTTTGATGTCTTGTCCCCAAAAATGAATAACGGTATAACCAAGAAATAGGAGTTTTTTATCAGTTTCAAAATCACGGGAACGATTACGTTCAATTTTTTTTATCCAGTAATCGGGATTTTTACCTTTTTCAAGACGGAGCTTTAGAATTTCCCAATTTTTTCCATGAAAAAATTCACTATCACAAAAAATAGCGATTTTGTATTTGGTAAGAACAATATCAGGAGAGCCGGGTAAGAATTTATAGTTTTACGATACCGATATCCTTTATGCCACAGTGCTTTTCTGAGTTGGAGTTCGATGGAGGTGTCCTTACTGTGGATTTTTTGCATATTTTTAGACACGATTTCAGGGTCACGAGACATAGATATTTTCACCACCTTTGTATAAAACATTTTAACAAGTTGAATAAAAAGATACAAGTATTAATAGCTATATAGTATGAATTATTTGATTGACGATATAAACGTTATGATTTATACTGGTGAGTAAGAGTTGATTAAAAGACGAGGTACCCGAAATGACGATTTCTGAACAAATCAAGGTGCTGTGTGTGAGGTCAGATATTAGTGTAGCTGAGCTTGCACGGCGAATAGGGACAACACCACAGAATTTTAATGGGAAAATGAAAAGAGAGAGTTTTACCATAGCTGAACTAGAAGATATAGCAGGTGCGGTAAACAGTTTCTTTTGAAAGAAGTTCGTATTAAAAAACGGAGAGAAAATTTAATGCATAAAAATATAAAACAGAATGATTATAGTAGATATGCTGCTAATAGAGATGTTATTTCTTTGTTTTCTGGAGCAATGGGGTTAGATATTGGACTGGGAAAAGCAGGTTTAAATATAGTGATTGGACAAGATTTTGATGTAGCGTGCGTGAAAACTATGAAAGCTAATGGCCATAAGGTTTTGGGTGGGGATATTAGAAAAATACAGCCACAACAACTGCTAGATATGACAGGATTATCAGTAGGAGAACCATTTTTGATTTGTGGGGGACCGCCATGCCAGCCTTTTTCAACTGCAGGAAAAAGATTGGGGATAAATGATCCTAGAGGAAGTTTATTTATGGATTTTATTCGTATGATAGATTACATACGACCTCGATTTTTTGTAATGGAAAATGTAAAAGGAATTATGTCATCACCGTTAAAACACGTACCTTTATCTGAAAGGGATGAAAGTGACCCTAAACAAAAGTTAGGTACAGTGCTTGACGTAATTCTATCTGAATTTGACAAATTAGGATATAAAACGGTATATGGAGTACTTGATGCTGTAAACTATGGCGTTCCGCAGTTTAGAGAGAGATTTGTATTAATTGGGAGTCGTGATGATGAAGAAATATTTCTGCCAATTCCAACACATTTTCAGATGCATCAAGATAAGAAATATCAATGGCAGACAGTTAGAAGCGCAATAGAAGATTTGGAATTTAAGAATGGAGAATGTGCAACATTGAGTGAAGAAAGGTTGAAATTCTTGAAAATGGTTCCAGAAGGTGGAAATTGGCGAGATTTGCCAGAGGATATTATTCCTATTGCAATGGGAGGGGCATATAAATCAGGGGGAGGAAAAGTTGGATTTTATAGAAGACTATCATATGACCAGCCTTCACCAACAGTAGTTACTTCCCCGGTTCAGAAGGCAACGATGATGTGCCATCCGACACAGAATAGGCCGTTAAGTGTAAAAGAGTATGCAAGAATTCAGCAATTTCCTGATAACTGGGTATTTATTGGGACAACAGCGGCAAAATACCGTCAAATAGGTAATGCTGTTCCGGTAGGATTAGCTGAAGCTATTGGGAAAACAGTACTTTCTGTAGCTGATAATACAGCTGTGGTTCAAACAAAACGCTTTAGAGGTACAAATGTACATAATAAAATTAGAAATGCAATAGAATTGGGAGGAAGTTTATATGCCGTTAAATAATTTATATGATGAACAGGCGGTGATTCAGGCGATTGCATCTGCATTGGAAACATTTTATGGAACGTTAATTGAAAAGATAGATGGATTAAATATCCAGAAGGTAATGAGACGAAAAAATCCGTATTTATATCGTGCAAAAGCTATGCAGAGTGCAAATGAAATTGTGGATTCAGTACTTACCGCATTTGTAAGTTCAAGTGAAGAGACCATTTTTGGTAATTGCTTTTTTGAACCGATTGCTATTGCTGCAAGTGGCGGGAACAAAGCATTGGCAGAAGGTATTGATATTATGATTCAGAATAATGAGACTAATACAATTTCTGCAATTGCTGTTAAAAGTGGGCCGTCCGTATTCAATGCAGACAGTAAAAAACGTCAGGAGCAGAATTTTACAGCTGCTTCTAAATTGGCACAGCAAGCAAAAGCAAGATATGAAGCATATATCGGCTATTGTTATGGAAAAAAGAAAGAATCCGGCAGAGGAAAGCCTAAAATGTATCAGGAACTGGCTGGGAAACGTTTTTGGGCGGAATTAACCGGAGACGAGGAATTTTATATAAAGATTATTGGATATATGGGAACTATGCCAGAAAAGTATGTTGCTGATTATAAAGAAAGCTATAACAGAGCAGCCAATAGGTTAGTTAGAGAGTTCGCAAATAGTTTCTGCCGGGAAGATGGAAGTATAGATTGGGAGAAATTGGTGGAATTTAATTCGGGAGATTGATTATTTACAGGAGGAGCACAAAATGTGCGGTATTTAGAATGAAAAAGATAAAACTGTATTCCTTTTTTTCAGGATGTGGATTGTTAGATTTAGGTATGGAAGAGGCGGGATTTGATATTGCGATGGTTTCTGAAAAGTATGAACCATTCCTTGAAGCATATAAATATTCGCGAAAAAAGATGAAAATAAAGGAACCAGAACATGGGTACTTCAATGATGATATATGTGATTATTTAGAAGAAAATTCAAAACTAGATGTTCTTATTGAAAATGACAAAAAAGATAGCATAATTGGATTTATTGGTGGGCCTCCATGTCCTGATTTTTCAACCGCTGGAAAAAATAAAGGAATTAATGGCGACAATGGTAAGTTATCAAAAACATATTTTGAACTCATTTGCAAAGAAAAACCCGATTTTTTTATTTTTGAAAATGTAAAAGGCTTATGGCGAACAAAAAAACATAAAGAATTTTATGATAAGATGTACAATAAGATGAAAAAACAAGGATATTACTTATTGGATAAATTATTGAATTCTTTAGAATATGGCGTACCACAGGAACGCGAGCGTGTCATAATGATTGGTATAAAGGTTAGAAATCAAAAGGATAAAGATCAACTAAAAGATATTGTGAAAAATTTCAATTGGGGAATACGAGAGTATAATGTTTTAGAAACGATTCGTAATATTGATTGGCCTGATACGGAGCCTTTTAGAGAAAATTCCGTGACACAACCACCACAGGATATTATAAAAGAATTAACAATACAATATTGGTTTGATAAAAATGATGTAGAGAATCATCCTAATTCCGAAAACTTTTTTCAACCAAGGCGGGATTGGCAAGAATGCAAACTATTGAAGAAGGAGACGTTTCGAGAAAATCATTTAAGCGTTTGCATAGATGGAGGTATTCTCCTACTGCTGCATATGGAAACAATGAAGTACATTTGCATCCATATAAAGTAAGGAGATTAAGCATTGCAGAAGTATTGGCAATTCAATCGGTGCTCCTGAATTTGAACTTCCATCAAATATGTCTTTGACTGATATGTTTAAAACAGTTGGAAATGGTGTACCTGTTTTAATGGCGGCAAAATTTGGACGAGAATTGAAACCATTATTGGAGATGTATTTTAAAGATACGAGGGATAATACTATATGATATATACAGAGGATGACATAAAGAAGGATTTATTAAAAACAAATGTAAAAGAATTCTATATGAAATATTTGCTACGTGCTGATAATTGGTATTTTGAAAGAATATTAAATATCGATGAGAAAGATATTATTCATGCAGTTGATGATTTTAAAATGTTGGTGAGTGATGCTTTTGATATTGGATTTAATAATACAGTTATGGTTGGAAGTGCAAAGCTAGGAATGAGTCTTTCACCAGAAAAATTTCTTAAGCATTTTACTGACGAAGGAGATAATCCGTCAGATATTGATATAGCTATCATATCTACACAATTATTTGATTATTTTTGGCGACTGTTTAGAATGTCGTATAATATTACAAATAAAAAGTATTATCGTTATATATCTAGGGGAATATATAGAGGCTATATTTCAGATACTGATTTATTAAATATTGAAGAATGTCGTGTTGAGTGGATAAAAAAGAGTAATGCTGCTACCAAAAGTCTACAACGTGATATGTATTTTAAGCATGAGATTCACTATAGAATATATCGAGATTGGAAAGATTTAGAAGAATATCA
>ENA-OQCX01000613-OQCX01000613.1-human-gut-metagenome-genome-assembly--contig:-NODE-613-length-18266-cov-2.770825_pt1 | contig 18266 bp, 26 predicted proteins | sample MGYA00242762_ERZ504587 | MGnify/ENA primary metagenome ERZ504587 (study PRJEB26092, sample SAMD00036337) | human gut metagenome | host: Homo sapiens | study: EMG produced TPA metagenomics assembly of... | reverse complement strand
TCGGTGAGGGCTTTTATTTCCATAAATGTGGTTTTTTGTCATAACTGTACAAAAGTATTATCAATGTCAAAGATCACTGCTTTTATGGAAGGTCTGGCACCTGGAGTGCTTCCTTCTGGCGAATCCGTTACTTTTGGTGTCTGGATCAGATCCTCAAATTCGATCTGGAGACCGACTGTGATCTTGCACAGAACACCAATAGATGGATTTGCCTGACCTCTTTCGATCTGTGCCAGCATACTCTTGCTGACTCCTGTCCTTTCAGCCATCTGATCGAGGCTCATGCCTCTGTACTGACGGAATCTCTTTAAATTTACTGCTACATTATTTGATAAATAGTCCATGATCGTCATCTCTTTCTCTTGTGTGGTATCTGCGGATCATCCATTTCCGCTACAGGTTTCTTCCTTTATCTTACCTTATTCTTCTGATTTTGACTATACAAAAATGCCGCATGTGTCTGTTTCGGGCAGACATATGCCGACATTTGCTTTATTCTTACTATGAAATCTTACTCTAAGATATGCTCTCTTCCCATGGATATAATCATTCTGACATGGTCATCTGCCAGGGAATAAAAGATGGATTTTCCCTCTCTTCGGTTCTTTACGAGCTTGTTCTGCTTAAGGATGCGAAGCTGATGGGACACTGCGGACTGGGTCATATTCAGGACTTTTGCCAGATCGCAGACACAGACTTCGGATTCAAACAAGACAAATAGAATACGGATACGGTAGAGTCTGCAAAAACCTTGAAGAGATCTGCCAGATCATAAAGTTCTTCTTCATCCGGCATGGTCTCATTCACGATCTTAAGCAGATCTTCGTGGATTTCCTGGCATTCGCAGGTTATTTCTTCTTTCTCTTCTGCCATAAACAGTCTCTCTTTCTTATAATTTCTTTTTACAGACGTTTTACAAAAAGGGTACGGATCGCATTCAGGACTGCAAGCACCATGACTCCGACATCTGCAAAGATCGCTACCCACATGTTTGCAATACCAACTGCACCCAGGATCAGGCAGATCACTTTGATACCGATCGCAAAATAAATATTCTCATATACGATACGCATACATTTCTTTGCGATACGGATCGCCTTGACGATCTTCATCGGGTCGTCATCCATCAGGACCACATCGGCTGCCTCGATCGCAGCGTCGGAACCCATAGCTCCCATTGCGATACCGATATCTGCTCTGGAAAGTACCGGTGCATCGTTGATCCCGTCACCAACGAAAGCGAGTTTCTCTTTTTCTGATTTCTTTGCGAGAAGTTCTTCTACTTTGCTTACTTTGTCAGCCGGAAGGAGTTCGCTGTATACACGGTCAACGCCAAGTTCACCTGCAACCTGCTGTGCAACTCTGTCAATATCACCTGTCAGCATGACGGTTTCTTTGATACCGTTTTTCTTAAGGTTTGCGATCGCATCTTTGGAAGTCGGTTTCGGAACATCGGAGATCAGGATGTGGCCTGCATAAGCTCCGTCGATCGCCACGTGGATGACGTTCCTACCTGATGACACTCTACTGCTTCTACGCCGATGCGCTTCATCAGCTTAACATTTCCGACTGCAACCGGAGTTCCGTCTACTTTTGCTGTAACACCGTTGCCGCTGATCTCCTCTACATCTGTCACGCGGTTCTGATTGATCTCTTTGCCGTAGGCAGTTTTGAGGCTGCGACTGATCGGATGTGAGGAAAAGCTTTCTGCAAGTGCTGCGTACTCGAGGATTTTGGACTGTTCCATGGTGTTGTGATGGACACCTGCTACTTCGAATACACCCTTGGTCAGAGTACCGGTCTTGTCAAATACGACGTATTTTGTCTCGGACAGAGTCTCCAGATAGTTGGAGCCTTTGACCAGGACACCTGCGTTGCTGGCCCCGCCGATTCCGGCAAAGAAACTCAGCGGGATACTGATCACAAGTGCACACGGGCAGCTGATTACAAGGAAGGTCAGTGCACGGTAGATCCACTGGCTCCACATTGCAGGATTGTGAAGGATCACAAGGTTTACAATCGGCGGCAGGACTGCAAGTGCGAGCGCACCGTAGCAGACTGCCGGGGTATAATAGCGGGCAAATTTGGAGATAAAGTTTTCGGATCTGGATTTACGGGAACTGGATTCCTCGATCAGTTCCAGGATCTTGGAAACGGTAGATTCATCAAATTCTTTGGTTGTTCTGATCTTGAGCACGCCTGTCATGTTGATGCAGCCGCTGATGATCTCATCACCTGGTTTTGCACTTCGCGGAAGACTTTCACCTGTCAGTGCACTGGTATTGAGGGTTGTGGTTCCTTCTACGATCACACCGTCGAGCGGGACTTTTTCACCTGGCTGTACGACGATGATGGACCGATCTCAACTTCATCCGGGTCAACTTTTTCCAGTTTACCATCGTTTTCGATATTGGCGTAGTCCGGGCGGATATCCATCAGTTCGGTGATGTTGCGGCGGCTCTTGCGACGCATAGCTCTGGAAAAGCTCGCCGATCTGGTAGAACAGCATAACGGCTGTGCCTTCTTTGTAATCCTTCAGAAGGATTGCTCCGATAGTTGCTACTGCCATCAGGAAGTTCTCGTCAAATACCTGTTTGTTACGGATTCCCTTGAATGCTTTGATCAGGATATCATAGCCGATCACAAGATATGGGATCATGTAAAGTGCAAATTCCAGATAGCCGTCAACTGAAAGCACGGACAGTACTGCGATCAGTACGAAAGCTATGATGATGCGGGTCAGCATTTTTTTCTGCTTTTTGTTCATGTTCTCTCCTCCTTCACCCATTTGATAAAGATGCCCTGCCGCATCCGCAGCAGAGCATTCTCATTGTTCTTATAAGTAGATCTCGCAGTCATCTTCAACTTTCTTGCAGTTCTTGAGGACTTCTTTCATAACGCTGTCCGGATCCTGGCCTTCTTCGAATTCTACTTTCATTTTGAGCATCATGAAGTTTACGCTTGCATCCTTAACACCTGCTGTGTTCTTGGCAGCTTCTTCCATTTTGTTTGCACAGTTTGCGCAGTCAACTTCGATTTTGTAAGATTTCTTCATAGTGGTGATCTCCTTTTTCTTCATAGATGTTTTATTCACGTTTTCATATGAACACTTATTCATATGTTTGATTGTATTATACCATCTTGTATAGAAATGTCAATATGTTTTCGCAAAAAAAGAAACCACCGGGAACGGAATTTTATTCCGTTCCCAATGATTTCCTGGTTTTCTCAATCTTTTACAAATACTGCGACTGCTTCCGTCCACACGGTTTCGCAGAACTGGTCTACACAACAGGCTTTCTCAAGACGGTAGCCTGCCTGAAGAAAGGCTTCGAGGTCTCTGGCGAGGCTGGTAGCTTTGCAGGAGACGTAGACGATGCGGTTTACACCGTAGGAAAGGATCTTCGGCAGTGCTTTCGGGTGGATTCCGTCGCGCGGCGGATCAAGAACGATCACGTCCGGTTTCTCGGTCAGGTCATCGAGGACCTTAAGAACGTCACCGGCGATAAATCTGCAGTTATCAAGACCGTTGAGTTTCGCATTCTCTCTCGCTGCTTCCACGGCATCTTCCACGATCTCGACACCGATCACTTCTTTTGCCACCGGCGCGAGGAGCTGGGCGATCGTTCCGGTTCCGCTGTACAGGTCAAAAACTTCCATTCCACTGGTATTCTGGATGTAGTCTCTGACAACGTTATAAAGAACTTCGGCTGCCAGTGAGTTCGGCTGGAAGAAAGAAAATGTACTGATGCGGAATTTCAGCCCAAGCAGTGTCTCATAGAAATAGTCCTGTCCGTAAAGAATCCTTGTCTCATCGCTCTTGACCACGTCAGAAAGTGAATCGTTGATAATGTGCATGATCCCGACGATCCTTCCTTCCAGCGGCAGTGCCAGAAGCTGTTCTTTGAGTGGTTCCAGATCGTATTCTTCCTGGCTGGTAGTGACAAGATGTACCAGGATCTCGCCGGAGGTCACGCCACGTCTCAGCATCAGATGGCGGAGATAGCCCACATGCTGGAGTTTACGATAATAGGAAGCACCTTTTTTCCTGAAAAAATGTGCGTACACAGGTCAGAATATCTGTCATATCCTTATGGACCAGTCTGCAGTCATCCGTGTTTAAGATGTCATAAGTGCTGCCCTTCTTGTGCAGACCGAGAGAAAGCGGTCCGTCCTTGTATTCATCACCAAAGGAAAATTCCATCTTGTTGCGGTACCCAAATTCGATCGGGCTTCCGTGGATTCCTTCCCATTCAAAATCAGCCTTACCTTCTGCGTCTGTCTGTCCGCCCTGGATGAGTGCATCTTCCAGAAGCTCACGGATCTGTCTGTCCTTCATCTCAAGCTGATTCTCGTAGGACATTGTCTGGTACATGCATCCGCCGCATGCAGGAAAGTTGCTGCATACCGGCTCTCTTGTCTCAAGCGGGGATTTCTCCAGAACTTCCATGATGCGTCCCTGCGCCCTGCCGGAGCGTTTCTTCTGGATCATGAACCGTACATTCTGACCCGGGATTCCGTTCTTGATCAGGACTTTCTGATCATCCACCTGGACATAGCCTTTGTTTGGAAAGTCTACTTTTTCTATAATGCCTTCGTAAATTTCACCTTTTTTCATTTCACTTATTCCTTATCTTACTTTTATATTTACAGTAAAACAGCCCCGGTTATCTGCCGGAGCTGCTCAAAATCCAAGTTACTGTTCACCGTAGCCTGCTTACTCTTCTTCGTCCTCGAAATAATCATCAAAGTCGTCGTCGAAATCTTCTTCAAAATCCTCCAGATAATCTGGTGTGAAGAAGCGGTAAACTGCAAATGCGATACCTGCTACTGCTGCAACTGCACCGATGATTGCCAGCACCCAGAGAACTGTGTTTTTCTCTTTTTCTTCTTCTTTCTTGTTCAGGGTAGAGAGTAATTCCTCGATTTTGGCATTCATGTTTAAATTATTCAGATTCATTGTACGCACCATCCTCTCGCTCGATGTCAATTATAGAACATAGTATATCACTATTCTGAAATTTTTACCATATGTTCTATAAAAAAGTTACTTCAAAAATCCGCGAAAAATTCTCATCCTTCTCCAGAAAAGGTGCACTGCCTATCTTACTGCCTATCTGAACCTTTGTCTCCACACCTTCCTGTGAATTCGTCAGCAGATCCTGATCTGGAACCACGCATCCTTTCTGCGTCATATAAATGATCGTTGACCCGCCAAATGCGAAGTTCCCTTTCTCCTGACCGCGGTCCACATGGTCACATACCGGGTGGTTTTCAATCTTTCCGACCATCAATGCACCAACTTCCATCATCAGGAGCGTTCCGAAATGCTCGGACTTCATAAGTGAATACTCCCGCGTATTTTCCTTATAAATAGAATATACATCATTCGCGGCCGGATTCACTGTATGCAGAACCCCCGGTATCCTCCTTCTCACCGATTCCCTGCCACTGTCGACATAGATATAACGATGATAATCATCCACACTGAGTCGGAACACCCACAGATATCCACCTGCAAACCGCCTCGCAAGTGCTTCACTCCGAAGAAGGCTTCCTGCCGTATATCGTGTATGCTTGATCGTAACTTCTGTCTGCTCACTGACCGGATAAACACTCAGCCGACAGTCACATGGGCTGATAAAATGTGTCTCGTCCATATCTATCTCGCGAGCACCTTTCTGAGTTCCTTTGTAAAAAAGTCATTATAAGAACGATATCTCCGCGGCTCATAATCCTTCATATTGATTCCGGCTTTTCTGATAAAAGGATCGATTGCCAGAGTAGAGATCCCGGAATCCAGAAACCTGCCGCCAAGTTTCGAAACTGACGGTGACACCAGCGGCTTCAGCAGACATCTCCCCGCTGCACTTCCATAAAGCTTCTCCAGGAATTTATCCTGACCGGTGCTTTCCTCCATTTATGCCCCTGACGGTCTGCCGTGTATCGCATGGCTCAGGCTCCTTTCAGTTTTTGTATTCTGTAAAGATTATATTTTGCCCACCATCTTCTTTGTAGAGAAGGATAAAAAGAACTGCCACAGCCACAACTGCTACCAGTATGACCAACTCGCGGTTTGTCGGCTTGCGGAAACGGAAATCCAGGATAAAAAGGAAGCCCACCAGAAGCATTGCAAAATGGAGGCATCCGAGAAAATAACGGAATCCCGGGAAAAACACCGAAACCATAAACAGAAGCGGCATGATCACAGACATGGATGTGATCGGAAGTCCCTGATAATATTTACGGTTCTCGCTTGTCTCGCTCTGTCTCTTTTCTTCCATTACGTTAAAATATGCCAGCCTGATCACGCCTGCCACACCATAAAAAGCAAGGATCATCAGACTGTAGATCTTGCACATTCCAAGCTGGTATCCCAGAATGATCGGAAAAATGCCAAAACAGACAATATCGCAGAGGGAATCGATCTGAATCCCAAAAGCCTTCTCATCATCTGTCCGGTTCTTTTTTGTCCGGGCGATCTTGCCGTCAAACATATCACATAATCCTGAAAATGCAAGGCAGAACACTGCCAGCGGCAATTTCCCATCTATTGCAAAAAACATGCCCATGATCGAAGAGATCAGGCTTATGTACGTTACCACTACTGTATAATCATAAAATCCAATCATTCATACTACCCCTGTTTTTCATTTGTTTTCTGACCTATCGTCAGCTGCGCTATTACTGTAAAAAACGCACTGATAAAGAGTTCCCCATAGTATCCCAGTCCCCTGCTCAGTACCATTCCAGGAAGCAGAAGGCTTCCAAAAACAGGCACAAAAATATTCAGGAACAGTGTCTCGCTGATTCCCATTCCTCCCGGAAGGGTAGCATGTCAACAGAAACAGAAATCACCGCCTGCAGAAACAGGACCGTCCAGAATCCCGTTCCACTGAGCGAAAAAGCCCGGTACACAAACCAGGTGACCGCAAACAGAGCCATTCTCTGTGCAAACGTGATCAGGATCACATGAAAGATCACCCGCGGATGAGTTCTTAAATACGCAGCAGTTTCTCTGTAAGTATCCATAGAATCTTCCAGCTTCTTAAGTCTGCTGTGTTTTTTGCGGACAATATGCAGTTTCTCCAGGATCTTAAGACCCTTTACCAGAAAGTTTCTGGCAAGATCCGGATGAAACACTAGCACTGTCATGAACGTAACACAAAAAATATTCAACGCCAGTCCCAGATAAAAGATCGGCAGGATCCCGGTCAGATAGCGATGCAGAAAACCTCTGCCAAAGACCGCGATCCCGACTCCGATCGCCACCAGCACAAACTTGTAAGTGATCGTAACGATCATCAGGATCACTGTTGCCACTGGGATTGAAATCTTTTCTTTCTTCATATAGTAGATCTGCATCGGCTGTCCGCCGCTTGCAGACGGCGTGATACAGCTGAAGAAAAAACCTACCGATGAAAACAGAAAACAGACTCTTTTCCTGAGATGGATCCCATAGGAACGCATCATATACCAGATGATGATCGATTCACCCCATATAAAAAAAGCTACCAGTGCCACTCCCGGCAGAAGCCAGATCTTGTCTGCGCTCTGAATCGCATCCATGACTGCCCCCAAGTCCTCTCCATGAAAGACACCATAGATCGTCAGCCCAAATACTACGACCAGAAATATCGTATTAAAAATTATCTTTTTTGTTTTGTTCATACGCAGCTTACCCTTCTGTAATCTTCAGGATCTTTTTCTCGATCCTGCTGCCAAGTTTCTCATAGATCCTGTACAGTTGTGTCTTCCTTCCGATAAAGAAACACAGTTCTGCCAGAAGAATACCGCCTGCCACATCAACGATCACATGCTGCTTCGTCAGAAGTGTCGATGCAAATACAAGGACTGCGATCACCATGGATACTCTCTGATACCATACCGGAATCTCTTTTCTTCCGCGAATGCCAAGATAGCAGAACCAGCTCACAAGACAGTGGATAGACGGGAACAGGTTATCTGCCGCATCTATGGAATACAGCCAGAGTGCTGCCTGGTTCCATAAGCCACCGTCTGTGATCAATGGTCGTGTATTTGTTGTGGGGTATGCAAGAAAAAAGCCAAGGCAGATACATCTTGATATAAATCCCCTGTAAAAACTGGTACACACTGCGTCGCTCCTGCCTGGCAATCAGAATATAATTGACAGCCCAGAAAAGATAGCAGCCGAAATAGATCACAAGAAACTGCGGGACAAAAGGAAGGCTTCTGTCCACGCCGGTCTCGATATTGTGGTGATACCATCCGCCTGCGATCATTCTGGAGCCGGAATAAACAAGACAATTAAATACAAAAGAAAAAATAAGTGGAAAGACTCCATAAGCCGGGAGTATCCTGGTGATACCTTTCATAACTTTCTTCATTATATACTCCCTTCATCTTGCTCATGTAAACAGTATATCATCCTCGGACCGGGTAAGCAACCAAAGTCCGAAAACATTAAGAATTCTTAAGAAAAAGGTCAGATTTTCTTCAACTTTGCAAATCCTGCAAACATTTTTTTGACTCCGACCTTGTCAAAATCTACGGTTACTTCATAATCTCTGCCGCCTTCTACGATATCCCTGACGATACCAACGCCAAATTTGATATGACGGACGGTGTCTCCTACGCCGTAATCCAGTGATGCCGCCTTGGTGACTTTGAAGTTCTGTGCTTCAAACGGTTTCGCGCGGAAGGTCTGACGCATCTGCATGTAGCTGTTCTTAGGGGATGGTGTCTCCTGCATGGACGGCTTATGTTCCTGAATGGTCGTTCCAAGCTCTACCAGCTCCCTCGGAATCTCACGGACAAATCTGGATACTTTGTTGTACTGTGTCTCTCCGCGGACCAGGCGCTGGCGGGCACTGGTCAAGGTCAGTTCTTTCATTGCTCTTGTGATCCCCACATAGCAGAGCCTGCGCTCCTCCTCCATATCTGTAGGATCATCTGAGAAGATACACATGCTGCTCGGGAACATTCCATCCTCCATGCCTGCAAGGTAAACATACGGGAATTCCAGTCCCTTGGCACTGTGCAGAGTCATGAGCAGAACGTAATCCTGATCCGGATCTACTGTATCAATATCTGCGATCAATGCGATCTCCTCCAGGAATCCGGAAAGTGTTGCTTCTCTGCCCTCTGCCTTCATTGCTTCCTCATAGGAAACAGTCTTGGAGATCAGCTCGTCGATGTTCTCGATCCTTGCTCTGGATTCCTCTGTATCCTCTGCTTTGAGTTCATCCACGTATCCGGTGAGGTCGATCACTTCTTCCAGGATCTCTGTAACGCTGTATGCCTGTGCCTTGCTCTTGAGTGACTGGATAAAGGTAACAAATCCCTCAATCTTGTTCAGGCTCCTTCCGATGGATGGAACTTCCTCTGCCACTCTCAGAGCATCATAAAAGCTCACATTCATGTAATCCGCATAATCCTGCACACGTCCTACAGTCGTTGCACCGATTCCTCGTTTCGGTACATTCAGGATACGTCTGACTGCCAGATCGTCTGCGGAGTTATCGATCGTCTTGAGATAGCAGAGCAGATCCTTGATCTCTTTACGCGCGTAGAAGTTGATCCCTCCTACGATCTTGTATGGGATATTTGCCTTCAGGCACTTCTCTTCAAACAGACGGGACTGTGCATTGGTTCTGTAGAGGATCGCACACTCTCTGTAATCTGCCAGATGTTCTCTCTTTTTCTTTGCAATATCTCCGATCACGTATTCTGCTTCCTCGAATCCATTCATAAACTGGCGGAAGTGAAGTTTCTCTCCCTCTGGATTCTCTGTCCAGAGACGTTTCTCCTTACGTGCTGCATTGTTGGCGATCACCTCATTCGCCGCATTCAGGATGTTCTTGGTGGAACGGTAGTTCTGCTCCAGGCGGATCACTTTCGCATCCGGGAAAACCCGCTCGAATCCAAGGATGTTGCCAATGTTGGCTCCGCGGAATTTGTAGATGGACTGGTCATCATCACCTACTACGCATAAATTCCCGTATCTCGCCGCAAGAAGGCTCACGAACTTAAACTGTACGGTGTTGGTATCCTGATACTCATCCACCATGATATAGCGGAATTTCTCCTGATAGGACTCCAGGACATCCCCGCAGTTCTGAAAAAGCTCTACGGTCTTGACCAGCAGATCGTCAAAATCCAGGGCAATTGTTGCTCTTGAGTGCAGCCTGGTATTCGCGGTAGACCTGGGCTACTTTTTTCTGGTTAAAATCTCCTCCTGCATTCATCTCCATCTCATCCGGTGTGATCATCTCGTCCTTGGCATGGGAGATCTGTGCAAGAAGAGACCTCTCCTTGTATTTCTTGGTGTCGATATTTAATTTGCGGCAGATCTCCTTCATCAGAGTCTTCTGGTCATCGCTGTCATAAATGGTGAAACGATTGTCATATCCAAGCCTGTCAATATAGCGGCGCAGGATGCGGACGCAGGTAGAGTGGAAGGTCGCAACCCAGACGCTCATTCCATCCGCTCCTGTCAGCTATCCACACGCTCTCGCATCTCCTGTGCTGCCTTGTTGGTAAAGGTGATCGCAAGGATGTTGAATGGATTCACGCCCTTGTCAGCGATCAGGTGGGCGATCCTGTGTGTCAGCACTCTCGTCTTGCCGGAACCTGCTCCTGCAAGGATCAGAAGAGGCCCCTCTGTATGAAAAACAGCCTCCTGCTGAGGCGGATTCAGTGTGTCATATATACTCATTTAAAAATTTCTCCTGTTTCTGTTAAACGTTCATAAGTTATCTGTGTCGAACTGATGTTTTACGGTCTTTTTCTATTATACATGAAAGTCCCGGGAGGTAAAGGAAATTCCTTCGACAAGGATAAGATTCCCACATTGCCAGCTTTTCGCCATATAATGCAAAAACAGAGAAACCAGTCTGCCCGGTCTCTCTGTCCTGTAAAACTTAATATGCAGTTCGTTTATTTCGCTGTGATGTGGTAATTCCAGCTCTGGTATTCTTTCTTTGCCTCTTCCAGAAGAATACCGCCGTGCATAAGCGCACCGCCCGGATATTCCACTCCATTTACCAGATACATCTGATTTTCTTTAAGTCCGCGGAGTCTGATCCTTACTCCCGGGTCGTTTGCACGTACTCTGGATGCCACGACACTTACAAGCGCTTCGTTTCCGTCTTCACTTACAAACTCCCATGCCGCGTAAGGGCCTTCCTCCATCGCATTGGTCAGTCTGTAATAATCTCCAAAGTGGATCACATCATAATATTTCTTAAATTCCTCGATCTGACCACGGATCTGCGTTTTTTCTTCTTCTGAAAGTTTCGCCGGGTCCAGCTCATATCCGAAGGTTCCTGCCATCGCTACGGCTGCTCTTGTCTCAAACGGTACGAAACGTCCTGTCTGATGGTTCGGGCAGGCGGATACATGAGATCCCACTGCGCTGACCGGATAAGCAAATGAAGTTCCATACTGGATCTTCAGACGCTCGATCGTATCGGTGTCATCGCTGCACCAGATCTGAGAAGTATAATGGAGCATTCCGGCATCAAATCTTCCGCCGCCTCCGCTGCAGCCTTCGATCAGCATATCCGGATATCTCTTTCCGAGTCTGTCCAGAAATTCATACAGACCAAGAACATAACGGTGCGGAACCTCTCCCTGGCGGTCTGCCGGAAGTGCTGCACAGTAAATATCACTGATGCTTCTGTTAAAATCCCATTTCAGATAATCGACATCCGCTTTGTCCAGGACCTTGGTCATCTCATCAAAGATATGATTTCTGACATCTTCTCTGGAAAAATCAAGCACAAGCTGGTTACGTCCACGGTTCGGTCTTCTGCCCGGCACGGTAAACGCCCAGTCCGGATGTGCACGGTAGAGGTCACTGTCCTCTGATACACATTCCGGCTCGTACCAGATACCGAATTTCATTCCAAGACCATGGATGCGCTCTGCCAGCTCGCTTAACGTGCAACCTAATTTCTTCTCGTTTACCTGCCAGTCTCCAAGACCGCTGTTATCATCATCTCGTTTTCCGAACCAGCCATCGTCCATGACGAACAGTTCCACACCGCAGGAAGCTGCTTCTTTCGCCATCTCGAGGAGTTTTTCACCGGTGAAATCGAAATAGGTTCCTTCCCAGTTGTTGATGAGGACCGGTCTGCGTTCCAGTTTGAACCTGCCTCTGCATACATGCTCACGGACTGCCTTGTGGTAGCAGTTTGACATTTTTTCGAAGCCCTCTGCGCTGTATACCATCATGACTTCCGGTGCATGGAAAATCTCGCCTTCTCTCAGAAGGAACTCAAAATTTTCCGGATGGATCCCCATGATCAGTCTGGTCTGGTCAAACTGGTCTTTTTCTGCTGCTGCGAGGAAGTTTCCGCTGTACAGAAACGAAAATCCATAACACTCTCCTGAAGTTTCTGTCGCATTTTTATCTGCCAGCATTACAAATGGGTTGTACTGATGGCTGGATGCACCGCGAAGACTTCCGACAGACTGCACGCCGTGGTGGATCGGAGTTCTGGAAAGCTGTCTCTCCATCTCATGTTTTCCATAAAAAGTCATCCAGTCCCAGTCTCCATACGGCTGGTCCAGGCAGAGGGACATCACACGCTCAAGCTGAACCGGTGCCTGACCGTGGTTTTCCACGCTGACACTTCTTGTGATGACATCCAGGTCTTTCACAACTCCATAGTACAGTTTTACTCTGACATCCTGCACATCATCACGAAGAGTGATCACGAGAGTCTCTGCCTCGTTTTCGTCTGCATACATTGCCGGAAGTCCCGGAATGGAATATTTTCCCTTGATGATCTCATAGCCTTCATAGCGAAGTCCCAGAGTTCTTGTTCCATTATCATAGCGGATATCGAGTGCACTCTCACGATAGTCTCCGCTTCCAAAAGAAGAATATTCCTGCGGCAGAGTATCTGTGGAGTATGTCCTGTCCCCTGCTGCCTCGTCCGGATTTCCGGAAAAACCGTGATCTCTTCTCTGGATCAGATAGGAGTAATCACAAATGTCTGTTTTTCTTCCATAGTAGGTGTGAAGCAGGATTCCTTTGTCGTCCGCTTTCATCTGGTACATGCTGTTCTTTGTGCACAGGGTGAACAGTCTGTTTTCTTTGTCAAATACGATTGCCATAGATGTCTTCTCCTTTTGATAAGTTCATGATTAAGTTTATTTTACCGCTCCATTGACAACACCGTTAAGTATCTGCTTCTGGCATACCAGATAGAAAATCACAATTGGTATCAGTGCCAGCAGGTAGGATGCAAAGGCGAGGTTATAATTTGTTCCAAACTGTGTCTGGAAATTCAACTGTGCAAGCGGAAGTGTGTTTTTACCGGTTCCGGACATCATGACGAGTGGGGTCATAACATCATTCCATGTTCCAAGTGCAGTTAAAACTGCCACTGTCGCATGCATTGGCTTCATGATCGGGAAAACAATACTCCAATAGGTCTTCCATGTACTTGCACCGTCTACTTTTGCAGCTTCTTCCAGTGCCATCGGAATATTTTTGAGATAACCGGAATACAGAAGAAGATTCATTGGCATATAGAATACCACATAAAGCACGATCACACCAACCCTGTTTCCGATTCCCATCTGAGAAGTCTGTTTTACAAGCGGCATCATCAGGATCGCGAATGGAACGAACATACCGCTCACGATATAAAGATAAGAAAATTTATAAAATTTGCTGTTTGCCATGTTTCTTCCGATCGCATATCCGGCAATAGAATGAATCAGAATGGCAAGTACCACTGTCACAATTGTGATCAGCAGAGAGTTTCCAAGAGAATTCCAGAAATCTGTGACTTTCATTGCTTCTGTAAAATTCGAAAAGCTCCAGGAGGACGGCAGGGAAAGTGCTCCTGCAATATCATTTGTCATCTCGGACGGCTTTTTGAATGCAATGATCACTGCCATATATAATGGAAAAAAGATCGTGATACATCCAAGGATCAAAAGGATTGTAACCGGCCAGTTGGTTTTGCCTGGCATCTGACTGTTCTTTTTCATTATAACTGTTCCTCCTTTTTATTCATAAATGTAAGCTGGAATACAGAAATTGCAACAATGACTACGAAGAAAAGTACTGCATTCGCACTCTGGAAACCAAACTGTCCTCCATCCATTCCGTTTCTGTAAATAAGATAGGAAATAGACTCTGTACTCTGTGCCGGACCACCCTTTGTCAAAGACATGATCTGGTCGAATACCATGAGGAAGTTTTTCATGCAGAGAACCATATTTATGGTAAAAAAAGGAATGATCAGCGGAAAAGTAAGGTTTTTGAACTTGCTCCATCCGGTTGCACCGTCGATTCGCGCCTGCCTCATAAACATCCTCCGGAACGGTCTGCAGACCTGAGATATAGATGATCGTGTTCATGGCGATTGCCTGCCATGCTGCAACAATTACGATTGCAAACCATGCTGACTTTGTGCTCGCAAGCATACTGCTTTTGAGAAATCCAATTCCCAGGTTTTCTCCGATTGTCGGGAGAATATATGTGAAAATAAAACTGAAAATATAGCCTACAACAAGTCCTCCGAGAACATTCGGGATAAAATAGATTCCACGGAGTGCACTTTTTGCACGGATCTTGCTGTTCAGACCAAGTGCAAGGATCAGACTTATCACATTGACAATGATCGTTGCCACGATTGCAAATTTAAACGTAAACAGATAAGATTTTCCTACGCGTGCATCCTGAAAGAGGTCAATATAGTTTCTGAGTCCTACCCATTCGTAACTTCCATATCCCTTGAAGTTCGTAAAGCTGTAGATGAAGCCTTTGATCAGCGGCAGTGTATTAAAGGCAAAAAACAGGATGAGCACCGGAATGGTGATCAGCATAAATGTACGTTTTCTTTCATTTCCTTTCATGATTCATTTCCTCCCTCTCCATGTTCTTCCTCATACTTCTGGACTTTTCGTATCAGGTCACGGTTGTAGCGTATCCAGTCTTTATCGAATTTCGCAAGGAAGCTGTCTGCGTCACCATCCATAAGATAGGTCTGGATCATTGCATCTACGGCCATTTCTGACGGATAATGGTGATCCTGGTAGTCTGTCATTTTGTCGTTTTCGATGTATTCTTTCACGCCGTCAAGCATGGACGGAAGTTCAAAGTCACCTTCCTTGCATGGAACTGCATTCTGCTCGTCCAGGTAAATCTGAATATTTTCATCCTCAAGCATAAATCGCAGAACTTCATAAGCGGCTTCTTTATTTTTGCAGTCCTTCATAACCGAAAATTGAAGGTCTACACCAGAATTCAGCACCTGTTCGTCTGCATTGTCATTTGCCGGAAATACGAAGGAATCAATCTGCATATCCGGATTCACAGACAGAATCTGCGGAACTGCGTAACTTCCGATACAGTACATTGCAGATTCCCCTCTTGCAAAAGCAGTGCAGGCATCGTTGTAGCTGAATGCATATGGATCATTCTGTGCATATGGAAGCAGCTGGATGATCTTGTCGGCAAGCTCTCTGTATTCTTCTGAAAAAGTTGTCGTTCCTTTGTTGACCTGCTGGCAGACATCTGCCGGTGAGAGGTCACACGCCATGGCATTCCACGGTGCAAGACAGGTCCATGTATCCTTAAAACCAAAGTACAAAGGAAGCTGTCCTGAAGCCTGGATTGTATCCAGAAGTTCTATGAATTCATCCCAGGTTGTCGGGATCTCCCAGCCATTTTCTTCGAACATTTCTTTGTTATAAAGAATTCCTGCTGCATTTGCCACATACGGGACTGCGTAAGTACCATCTTCCGGAATAAATTCCAGGTTTTTATCGATATCTAAGTAGGACTGTTTGATGTCTTTCAGACCATCAAAATCTGAAATATCCACCAGCATATCAGAATCCAGGAAATTGGAATAGTTCACATCTCCACCAATTCCAATGATATCCGGCTGATCTTCCTTGATAAATCTTGTCTTGAGGATTGTCATTGCCTCATTCGGTGATTCAATCGTCAGTTCGATGTCATCATGGGTTTCGTTAAATTTCTCTTCCATCTTTTCGAAGGCTTTGACTGCCTCCGGTTTGTACTGAACCATTTCTATCTTTGTTTTGCCGTCAGAAGTTTTTGAGGAATCTCCACATCCGGCAAGAGCAAGTCCTGCTCCCATAAGAACGGTTCCTGCAAGAATTAATTTTTTCTTCATTGCACTTCTCTCCCTTCCTGTTTTTTCTTTTATTACTACGGCCATAGTATTTTGGATCCTGAACGGATTTCCATCACTCTTCATCTAAAATAATATCATCTGGACTTCTTTCCGTAAATATTCTCATGACAGCACTTTTATACCTTTATTCGTTTTTTAAAGAATAAAGTTGAAGTATAGACTCATTATGGTATATAATATAGAAAAACATGCAAATTTCGTGTATTACTAACAATTTTAATTGATATTTTTTAGTAATATTAACCAGCTTCTATGTTTTATGGAGGATAAAATATGGATAAAGTCTTGTTTCATATGTTTTCAGATGACCGTTTTATGGATCTTACACTCTACCAGTATGGATATGAACAGTGTCTTCCACTACACTCCTACGGTCCTTTTGTACGAAACCATTTCCTGTTCCATTATGTTATTTCAGGTAAAGGAACACTCCTGGTTGATGATGAAAATTCCCAGTCTACGGAATACCAGCTTCAGGGCGGAATGGGATTCCTGATTGAGCCGATTGTGTAAATACTTATTTTGCCGACCGCAAAGACCCATGGGAATATGCCTGGATCGAATTCAGCGGACTCCGGGCAAAGGAGATTCTGGAGGCTCCGGTCTTTCTTCTGACTCTCCGGTCTATCTTCCACGCACACCACAGGATGGGGAGCGGCTCAAAAATGAGATTCTGTATCTTGCCACACACGCTCAGGAATCTTCCTATCATCTGATCGGGCATCTTTATCTTATCATGGATGCACTGGTCAGCGGATCGTCTTCCAGGCGGCACACCCAGGGAGGCAAACGTGCACAGTTTTACACGAACGAAGCTGTGACCTTCATCGCCCAGAATTATTCCCGTGCGATCACGGTCGAGGACATGGCTCGCCGCTGCAATCTGGATCGGAGTTATTTTGGCAAGGTTTTCCGTGATGTCCTCGGACAGTCTCCACAGGAATTTCTCATCCAGTACCGTATGGAAAAAGCTGCCGAACTTCTCAAGATCACAGATCTTTCTGTGGCGAGATCAGCAGGCAGGTCGGCTATCCCAACCAACTCCATTTTTCCAGAGCTTTCAAGAATTTTTATGGAATCTCACCCCGTACTTACCGCCAAAATAACAAATTCCTTTAGAAAAATGTTTACAAGTAGTATTTAAAACTATATAATAAGGGGCATAAGAGAGAGGAAAGTGGTATTTATGTCAACAAATAATGAGGCGATGATCAGACATATTCTGGACTGGGTTTCCGGAATTGGATATATTAAACCCGAGGATATTCCGAATATTGATCTTTATATGGATCAGGTAACGACTTTCATGGAAGAGCAGCTTGCACATTCCAAGCGATATCAGGAAGACAAGATTCTCACCAAGACCATGATCAATAACTATGCCAAGAATAATCTTCTTCCGTCACCGGTGAAGAAGCGTTATTCCAAAGAGCATCTGCTGGTTCTGATCTTTATTTACTACTTCAAGAACATTCTTTCTATCAATGATATTCAGACTCTTCTGAATCCGATCACGGATAAATATTTTAAATCTCAGGAGAAGCTGGATCTGACTTCTATCTATGAGGAAGTTTTCAGCATGGAGAAAGAACAGATTGAAGTTCTCAAGAAGGAGCTTCTGAAGAATTATCAGACTGCTCAGAATACGTTTACGGATGCTCCGGAGGATGAGCAGGATTTCCTGAAATTATTCTCTTTCATCTGCCTGCTCAGTTTTGATGTCTACATGAAAAAAACGATCATCGAGCAGATGATCGACAGTCTTCGAGAAAATGACCCAAAGAAAAAGAAATGATTTCACTCAAATAAAAGAGGTTCCCGCCGCAGTGTGACGGGAACCTCTTTTGTTATTTAGTATAAATAATTCTTGTTTACATAGCCGGATTTGTTCAGTTTCGGTGCATATACATACCAGTAGGTGCTGTCGCTGGTATCCTGTACCTGCACGGTGTCTCCGCTGTAAAGCTCTCCGATCTCATTGCTGTCATCGTATGCCTTGGCGGTACGCAGTGCAAGATATCCCTTGCTTACACTGACGGTCTTGGTTACTACAGAAGGAGTGCTGCTGCCTGCGCCTACGAGATAGTTGCGGTT
>ENA-OQCX01000612-OQCX01000612.1-human-gut-metagenome-genome-assembly--contig:-NODE-612-length-18270-cov-2.027559_pt1 | contig 18270 bp, 23 predicted proteins | sample MGYA00242762_ERZ504587 | MGnify/ENA primary metagenome ERZ504587 (study PRJEB26092, sample SAMD00036337) | human gut metagenome | host: Homo sapiens | study: EMG produced TPA metagenomics assembly of... | reverse complement strand
ATGGTTTCAAATGCTCCGCCAACCAATTTCAAATCGAACCATGTTCCAGATAGCCACGCGCTCAATTGGTCAGAAGCGCACCGCACACGCCGCCAACCTGCTTATCATTGAATACGCTCCCACAAAGCAGACCAATCCCAATAAAAAGCAGCACGGCAGGAATCGATACAGCCATTGCAAGCAAAATCCGCACATTGCATGTTAACCCCAGTAAGAGGGCCACTGCGTAGCATACCGCCATCTGTGCAGCGGCCAGTGGCACAAGCGGAGCCGTATAGCCAAGAATAAAATGGGGAGCGGTCATCGGTGAGGTAAACAATCGTAGCATGAAGGCGCCGGTGCGATCCTTTGCAATCAACATTCCAGAAAAGAGAGAAATAAAAGATAAACCAAATACCGCGATTCCAGGCGCCAACTGCTCGATTTCAAATAAATCCACCGGAATATTCGATTGAATCAGCGACAAAAGCAAAAGAACGATAACTGGAAACCCAATCCCGAACACCAAGTTCAATTTATCCCGCAGCATTTCCTTGGCGTTTCGTATGGCAAAAGCCAGCGTTTTCATGCCATTCCACCTCCCTCGCCGCACAGCGTGACAAATGCGTCCTCAAAAGAAGCTGCATTTGCCTGGGCCGTCAGTTTCTTGCGCGGTTCCAAGCGCTTTTAGCTTGCCATGGGCCATGATGCCAACGCGGTCTGACAGCGCTTGTGCTTCCTCCAGATAATGTGTTGTCAATAAAATGGTTATGTTGCCTTTCAGCCCCTCTATAAGCTTCCACAGCTCTCTCCGCGCCAACACATCGAGCCCTAGTGTCGGCTCATCAAGGAATAAAATCTGCGGCTCGGAAATCAGAGCCATTGCGATAGAAAGCCGCCTCTGCCAGCCGCCGGAGAGGGTTTTGGCCCTGCTTTTTGCGATTTCCTCCATGCCGAAGGCCGTAATGGTTTCCTGCGCTTTTTGCTTGCTTTGGCTTCTTGATTCCCCATAAACGCCGCAGATCAGCTCCAGATTTTCACGCACGCTCAGATTTGGCGCAATTGCTGTTTCTTGTGGAGAAACATTGATGTTTTTTTTGACCTCATAGGGTTGTGAAACAATACTTTTTCCCATCAGGAGCGCGTCCCCGCTAGTTGGGCGCAGCAAGCACGAAAGCATTTTAATCGTGGTTGTCTTACCCGCGCCGTTCACGCCGAGGAGGGCAAACAGTTCCCCTTGATCAATCGTCAGATTCAGCGCGTCAACAGCTATTTTATCCTTGTAGCGTTTCGTAAGCGCTGTTGTTTCAATCGCTTTCATCGTCCTCACCGCCCTCTTGAGTTTCTCGGATTGCATGGGCAAAGGTGATAGAATCCTCTTCCGTATGCTCCGGATAAATTTCTTTTGCTTTGCCGGCAAAATAGCGTCCGCGATTTTTGCAAACACGCCATAGCGTTCAATTGCGATCCCTTTTTGGGCGTCCGCCAGCAGGAGAAGGGTATCGCCGGGGTTAATCTGGAACATATCCCGCACTTCCTTCGGGATCACGATTTGCCCCTTGGGGCCGACCTTGACAGAGCTCATGAATTTATCGTTTCCTTTGAGTTTGCTTCCCATCATGACATCTCCTTAGTAATAAAAGTATAACTTATATAACTTATAATACTTTATCCGATAAAATCTGTCAACACTAAAGCAAAATGCCGGGCGAGATTCTCGCTCGGCATTTTGCTTTTATGTTTGTATAGGCCTTTTAGGAGCCGGTTGACCGGTAGTGCCGCAGACCAAATCTCCAGATTGCATAACAGGGAGGAGGAAGACAAAGCACACCAGAGGTGCAAACATCCGCAGGATATTCTCCGAATGCCCGGTCAGATAATCCAGCGGAATCTGCTGAAACCAAGCGTAGGGGACAGCGACGGTGCAAAAGGTTAAAACGGCTTTCCCATAGACAGCCAGCGGATACTGCCCGAATTCCTTGCCGCCATCCGTCAGGACGTTCATAAATTCCAGCCCCTCCAGCGTAAAAAAGCTGAAGGCGGCATATAAAAGAAACAGGCAGGAAAAAACAACCGTGCCTCCTACAATCATGAGCAATATCGTCAGCACCTTGGAAGGGCTCCAATGAATATCGCTTTTTGCAAAGGCAACAAGCATCATTAAAATGGCTTGCAGCATGCGGCCAATGCGCGATAGCTCCAGCTTTGAGGCAAGAATTGAAAGATGGCGCTTCGCGGGCGCACGAGCATACGATCGAATTCACCATTGGAGATCGCTTTGGGGAACTGGTCAAAACCACGCGCGAAGCATTCTGCCAGCGAAAAGGCCATGATTATCACAGAGGAGCATAGCAGGATGTCTGTAAAGGTATATCCCTTGATCGCATGAAAGCGGTCAAGCAAAAAATAAACGCCTAAAATTGCGGAGAAGGAAATCAGAAATTGCCCCAATGCGGTCAAAAAGAAGGATACTTTATATTGCATTAAGCTTTTGAGATGGATGGAGAGATATTTCCCATAAAGATTCAAATGAATTCTCCTCTCTTACCCGACGTATTTACAAAATTGCTTTTTGAAACGTTAACCGCCCTGGATGACAACGCGCTGAAGCGCCTTTCTCATCATCAGCCGCCCCAACAACAGCAGCGCCAGAAGCCAAAAAGCCTGGATCAGGATGCTGACGAGCGCAGGCAATCCTGCCAAGTCGCCGCCATAGATTCGATAGGGCACGTTTTGCATGGAACCGAATGGGAGCAGCGAAAAAATGACCTGCAATTTTTCCGGGAAAAAGGGCAGGGGAATAATGGCTCCGGAAAAGAAATCGACAACAGCAACGGCAACCAAACGGACGCCATTGGCGAAATGGTAAAAAAAGGCGGAGATATAAATCAGCATGCAAAAGGCCCCAACAACAAGCGCGCCCAATAGAAAAGATACAAGGAATAATCCCGCCGCCCCCCAAGAGGGTGGCAATCGTATTCCATAAGGGCTGGGTAAAAGCGCCGCAACGAGCAGGATTGGAAAACAGCGCAGTACCGCCCTGGCGAGCCGGCTTCCCAGCGTTCGAAAAAAGATCATGCTGTATAAATCACAGGTCGGCAGAGATCATAGGCGATATTGCCGGAGGATATCAGTTCAAAAATATCGTTATCCATACCCCAGATCATAAAAAGGGCCAAAAAAGCCTGTTGCAGCCAGATATAAGCAGAGAGCGCCTGCATATCCATGGGGAATGCGCCGGTTCCCGATTGATAGAACGTGTGGTAGAGGATGAGATACATCCCACCCCAGGCAAACTGCGTGACAATGCCCGCCAGTGCCGCGGCGCGGTATTGCATCCCGTTTGCAAAGCGGATGCGAAGAATAGAGCGGTATTTTCGAATCGTCTGCAAGAAAGGCACCTCCTTAAACGCCGAATTCCCGATAAAGGCCGACCACCAATTCTTCCGCGCTCGGTTGGGAAACAGAAAAATCGGTAACGTCCAAATGGGAGGAGAGCCATGCAATCGCATTTGAAACAGGGCAGAGTTTGATATCCGCCTCTAAGACAGCCCGCCCGTTGAGCGATTCTCGAAGCGTGAGCCCCTGGGCAGGTGAGATTCCGAATCCGTGATAGATTGATCTCCGCCGAAGCTGACGGTGATGGCGCGGGCCCCACAATGCCTGCTTCGCAGCTCGCTGAGGGAGCCGTCCATCAAAATTTCTCCTTTTCCAATGAGCAGAATCCGCTCGGTGAGCGCCTCAATATCCTGCATATCGTGCGTCGTGAGGATGACCGTGGTGCCTTTTTTCTGGTTGAGCGTTTTAATAAACTCCCGCACTGCAATTTTGGAGACAGCATCGAGCCCAATGGTCGGCTCATCCAAAAATAGAACCTGCGGATCGTGCAGAAGCGACGCGGCAATCTCGCAGCGCATCCGCTGGCCCAAAGAGAGCTGGCGTGTTGGCGTTTTCAGGATCGTTTCGAGCGAGAGCATGGTGGTCAGCATATCGAGATTTTTACGGTAGCGCGTCGGCTCTACGGAATAGATATCCCGGATCAGCTCAAAGGAATCGATCACAGGTACGTCCCACCAGAGCTGAGAGCGCTGCCCGAACACCACACCGATGTTGCGCACATGCTCCTTTCGCTGCTTCCAGGGCGTTTTCCCATTGATGCGGCAGGTGCCGCTGTCTGGCGTCAGAATGCCGCTCATGATTTTAATGCTGCTGCTTTTCCCCGCCCCGTTGGCCCAATGTATCCGACCATCTCCCCATCTTGAATCGTGAAGCTTACGTTGCGCAGCGCTTCGATTTTTTCATATTCTCGATGAAATAGTGCTTTGGAGGCCGATTTCATGCCGCTGCCCCGCCGGGCAACGCGAAAGGTTTTGCAGATATTTGTTAGTTCAATCATCTTGGCCGAATACTCCCTTCCATTTTAAAATGCAACACAAAAAGCGCGTATCCGCTTGGGATACACGTTGCGTAGCTTTCCGGAATCCGGGTTGAGAAACGGAAAGGCGGTGAAATGTGGAAATTAAAGATACAACATTTTTTAGAATAAGTCAATAAAAAATTGGTTCACATTTTATTCTGTTGAATTTCACAACAAAAACCTCTCTCTTGTAAAAGGAAACAGTATGTGTACAGCTTGGGGATGCTTGAAGCAGTCTTTGAAACATGGTATATTGAGATAAACCAATTAAATTTGAGGGGAAGGCAAAAAGGTTGCGTTTTTTTTCACGCAGAAGAGCAAAGGAGCAGGAAGAACGCCCGGAAGCTTTCGTTAGTGCGATTATTGTGGCTGCCGGGCAATCGAGGCGTATGGGCGGAGACACGAGCAAGCAGTTTATTCTGATCGATGGCGTGCCCGTCATTGTGCGCACCTTAAAAGCGTTTGAAATAGCGGAGCGCATCCGCGAAGTGGTGATAGCCGCGCGGCAGGAGGATATCCCGCAAATGTATGCACTCATTCAGGATTATGAGATTACAAAGGTGAAACAGATCATCACCGGCGGAGAAACGCGCCAGGAGAGCGTTTTCCGCGCGATCGCGCAGGTGGATGAAAATGCGGATTTCCTTGCCATCCACGATGGGGCAAGGCCGCTAATCCGCCCGCAGGAGATCGATCTTGCGGTTTCTGCCGCGGTGGAGCACGGGGCGGCCGCACTGGGTGTCCCGGTGAAGGATACGGTCAAGCAGGTTGATGCGGATGGAAAAATCGTAGATACCCCGGAGCGCAGCACGCTATGGGCCGTGCAGACGCCTCAGGTTTTTCTCGTGCGCTTTATCTGCGGGCAGCGGAGCAGGCGGGGGAGGCTGCGGCGCAGTTGACGGACGACTGCCAGCTGATCGAACGAACGGGAGCCCCCGTCTACCTGGTACGCGGAGCTTATGCCAACCTGAAAATCACAACACCGGAGGATGTGTTTGCGGCAGAGGGCATCTTAAGAGCTACAGAGGATTTTTATGGGTAAGCGCTCCCTAAGATATCTTGAAAAGGAGTTTTAGAGCAATGAGAATTGGACATGGATATGATGTGCACCGTTTGGTAACAGGCCGAGCGCTTCTCCTCGGCGGAGTTCATATTCCGTATGAAACTGGGCTTTTAGGGCATTCGGATGCGGATGTGCTGCTGCATGCCGTTTCAGATGCATTGCTGGGGGCAGCCGCCTTAGGTGATATCGGGGCGCTTTTTCCCGATACGGATCCGCAATATGCAGGGGCCGACAGTTTACAGCTTTTGTCGCTTGTCGCACAGGAGCTTCAAGATGCGGGCTACAGAATTATGAATATAGACGCTACGGTGCTTGCCCAGGCGCCGAAACTAAAGCCTATATCTCGGATATGCGGCAAAATATTGCCAAGCATGCGGCGTCACGCCCGATGATGTGAGCGTTAAGGCCATAACGGAAGAGGGGCTTGGTTTTACAGGCAGCGGGAAGGCATAGCAGCACATGCTGTTTGCCTGATCGAAGCGCGCTGAACAGACTGCGCATCTGGATTTTCAAAGGACACGAACCTCTCGTTTCGCATAGAATGATACGAAACGAGGTGACGCTTTATGGGACAGCCAATTTTCAGGTCTGTTCAATCACACACGCGGAAAAGGGAATCCGCTTATTAAATGAAAATGGGTTCCGTGCTCATTATAAAAGATCACCTGATCCAAACGCTGAGGATGGGTGCTGCTATACAATCTATTTGGCCAATGGGGATGCTTCCGAGGCCCTTTCAATCCTCCAGAAGGGCCACGTCCGGCTGACTGGAGAGCTGGGAGGCGGCTCGCAATCATGATTTATTTTGACAATGCCGCAACTACCTATCCGAAGCCCCGGGTGGTAAGGGAGGCTATGGCGAGAGCGCTTGTGGAATTTGGAGCCAATCCCGGCCGATCCGGGCATGCCATGTCTATGCGCACTGCCGATCGGATTTACCGATGCCGGGAGCGGGCCGCGGCGATGTTTGGCCTGCGGGAGCCGGAAAATGTCGTATTCACGCTCAACTGCACACATGCAATCAATATGGTGCTGCACGGCGTGCTCAACCGGGGCGATCATGTGGTGACCTCCGATTTGGAGCACAACGCGGTCATGCGCCCTTTATTCAAGCTCGCAGCGGATGGTGTGATCTCTTATACCACTGCGCATGTTTGTGAAGGCAATGTTGAAACAACGGTAGAAAATTTTAAAAAAGTGATCAAACCCAACACCCGTATGATCGTTTGTATGCATGCTTCCAATGTGTTTGGCACCGTTTTGCCAATTGCGGAGATTGCCGGGCTGTGCCATGAACGTGGATTGCTGTTTGTGGTAGATGCGGCGCAGAGCGCCGGCGTTTTGCCGCTTGATATGGCGAAAACGGGGATCGATTATCTCTGCATGCCCGGCCACAAGGGCCTGTATGGCCCAATGGGAACTGGACTTTTGCTCTGTGCAGATGGCGAAAAAATCCGACCCCTATTAGAAGGCGGCACGGGCAGCCTTTCTGCTCATCTGTATCAGCCGCCCATCCTACCGGATAAATTAGAAAGCGGCACGGGCAATACGCCAGGGATTTTCGCTCTTTCCGCCGGCATTGGTTTTGTTCAAACGATTGGTATTGACGAAATTGCACAGCATGAGCTTTCTCTGATTCGAGAGTTGTACGATGCGTTGGCGATGACGGCAAATGTGCGCCTTTATACAAAACGTCCGGCAGCGGGCACTCATGTTCCGCTGCTCCCCTTCAATATCGCAGGGCTGCATAGTGAAGAGACGGCAGCCTTACTGAATGAGGCCGGAATCGCCGTGCGCTCGGGGCTGCATTGCGCCCCTTGCGCCCACAATGCCTATGGAACCTCGGAAACCGGAGTGGTTCGTCTTGCCCCGTCTTATTTTACCAACAAAAAAGAGGCATATGAGCTGATAAAATCTGTCCGAAAAATTGCAAAAGGCCAGAAAACGTGATATGATAAAAAAGAATAGATTCATGTGGCTAGGATGAATCGGCAGCGGCGGGGGGGGTTCCATGCCGCCGCTGTATTTTATTTCTGCCAAAAGGCGCGCTCCGATCATCGGAGCGGATGCTTCAGACGTTGATTTAGGTGCATGAAGCACGGGAAGGGCGCGGTTTATGCCATGGAGTTAGAACAACTTAAGACCTTTTTTATACAATTATGGAACGTTATCTCCACCTTTTGGAACTCTGGGTTCTTAAAGCTGTGTTCCAATGTGCTGGATATTGTGTTGGTGGCATTCATTGTCTACCATGCTATTAACTGATTCGTGAAACACGGGCCATCCAATTACTCAAAGGAATTTTGCTTTTAGGGTTGCTATATGTTGTTGTCAATCTATTCAAAATGGAAGCGATGATGTTTGTCCTGCGCAAGGTGTTTGAATTTGCAGTGATCGGCCTCTTGGTGCTGTTTCAGCCGGAATTGCGCCATGCGCTGGAAGTATGGGGCGCAGTAAATTCAGCATTTTCAATCCGTTTTCCGGCAAGGGCGGGCAAGAGCTTCGGCGCCGTGAGCAAATCCAGAGTGGGATTGACGGTGTTTGCCGTGCCTGCTCCGATATGAGCGATAAAAAAATAGGCGCGCTGATTATTTTCGAACGTGTTACCATGCTTGGCGAAATTGCTAAAACAGGCACAACAGTGGATGCGCTTGTTTCACCGGAGCTGATTGGCAATATTTTTTACCCCAAGGCCCCGCTGCATGACGGAGCGGCATTGATTCGTGATGGGCGCGTTTGCGCGGCGGGCTGCATCCTTCCGCTTACGCAAAATAATGCAGTAAGCAGTGAGCTTGGCACTCGCCACCGTGCAGCGCTTGGTATGAGTGAACAGAGCGATGCGATTGTTGTTGTTGTTTCGGAGGAGCGAGGGTCAATTTCCATTGCTCACGATGGGATCCTGATGCAGGATATTTCCGATGGCGACCTGCGTGAAAAGCTGCAAAAATATTTGATTGTGGAGCCGGAGCAGCCTGGCGAAATCAGCCGCACCTTTAAGCGCATTGCTGGGAGGATCAAGCATGGAAAAAAACAAAATGATGAAAAATAGAAAAAAAGTGGATTTTAGAGAGCTTTTTAGCAACAACCGTTTTGTGCTGCTCTTTTCGATTGTGCTTGCCTTTGTCATCTGGACTGCGATTTCCATGACGGCGAGCCCAGAAGAAACTTTCCTCATTAAGGATGTGCCAGTGGATTTCAGCCTCAAGGGGAGTATGCCGGAGCAGCTGGGCCTACAGGCGTTTGGAAACACTGATTTTAAAGTAGATGTAGAGGTATATGGAAAACGCTACATCGTTTCCAACCTGAGGCCAGAAGACATTAAGGTAACGCCGGTTTTGTCCAATGTCAGCTCTTCCGGTAAAAATGATGTGTCGCTGGTGGCTAAACCCGCAGATAATAGCGCTGAGTTTACGATTAACTCTCTTTCTCAAACAAAGGTGCAGGTTTATTTTGACACATATAAGGAAGTCTCTTATCCTCTAGAGCCGGATATCATTGCGGACAAAGTGATACCAGATGAGGGATATATTCAGGAGTCAACCTATTCTTCTGTTAGCAATGTGACGGTTTCCGGCCCGACAACAGAGGTGAACAAGGTTAGCAAGGTGGTGGCGCGCGTTTCTCTTTCCAAGCCGCTTACCAGTACGACTACGCTGGAGGCAAAGATCACGCCGATTGGTGAATATGGCGGTGTGCCGCAGTATCTAGATATTAATCACGGCCAATCAAACGTGACTGTGACGATCCGGGTATTAAAGCTAAAGGAGCTTCCGGTGACGGTATCTTACACGAATGAACCGTTGGCCTATGTTGCCAACCCCTTGCCCACGACCATTACCCCTTCCCGCGTTACAGTGGCGGCTGAGGAAGCTGATATTGACGCAATGGAGTCGTTTTCTGTTGGAACGATCGACTTTAGCGAGCTCGGTATGATCCGCCATACCTTTACCTTCCCCGCTTCTGCGATCAAGGAAGTAACTATAGTTGATAAAAGCATTAAAAATTTCTCTGTGGTAATCGATGCGCGGGATAAAACTTCGAAGCCCTATACGGTTTCTAAAAACAATATCACCATGCTTAATGAGCCAGATGAATTTCAGGTAACCGCCCTGGAGGATATCAAAAATGTTACGATTGTCGGCCCCAAATCATCCATTGACGCTTTAAATGCAGATGGGATCTATGCAGAGGTTGATTTGAGCACGATTGAACTCTCAGAGGGCCGTCAGGAAGTAACTGCCAGAGTATACGTCAGAAGCTTTAATGACTGCTGGGCATACAGCACTTATAAGGTGCCGATTCAGATCAAAGCAAAAACTGAGTGATGGATTTCTCGATCCGTCATTTTGAAAGGAGTGGAGCAGCAATCTTGAAAAAGCATATCTTGGCCTGCCTTGCTTTGGCTCTTAGCTTAGTGTTTTTATTCAGCGGCTGCTCGCTTCGTTTCACTGCTCTGCCAAACCTGCTGCGTCCCCCGAAGCCCATAGGGGAATATAGTGGCCTTCAGGAATCCTTTGAGTCATATGTTGCCACAGCCACGGGGAAAAACTTTTTATTGAAAACTCCAATTACCGGAGATTATCGTTCTTCCTTTATCATGTATGATATGGATAACGATGGGGAAGAAGAAGCGTTTGTGTTTTATACGCCCAATAAGGATCAGTCTACTGTCCGTGTGCATTTTATGGACAGCCAGAATGGAAAATGGAACATCCATAACGATTTCCCTGGTATAGGTAGCGATGTATATTCTGTATCATTTGCAGATTTAGATGAAGATGGAATATCTGAGCTGATTGTAGGATGGAATTTGTTTGAAAGCAAAGAAAGCAAAATGCTTTCTGTTTATCAATATAGCAACACGGATCATGGCCGGTGATCAATACGTTGGCCCGGGAGGCCTTTTCCGCCATGCTGCCGGTTGATATTGACCACGACGGCAGTGTAGAGATTTTTTGTTGACGCCGGAAACAATGGCAATGCTCACGTCGCTGTGGGAAAATTGTTAAAAATGGAGAATGGCACTCTTGCTATGGTGAGTAAGGTGACGCTGGATCCTAAAACATTGAATTATGTGTCCATTAAGCAAGAGGATTTGGGCATTCAGGTTCCTCTTAAAATTTATATTGATGCGAATGTGGGTACCTCTGGAATGATCACCGAAATTGTTTATTGGGATAGTCAGAGCCAAAAGCTTGTTGCTCCTCTTTACAATGAAAAGAAAGGGATAAATCCGGTTACCCGGCGTTATGAGCCATCGCTTCGCGGGACATTAACAATGATGCGATCTTTGAAGTGCCAGTTCAGATTATATTGCCAGATAGTGGATATGCAAGCTCAGACCTTCTTGCTAGCGATGCGGTGGGCACTGTGCAGACAGATCTGGCGGCAGAACAAAAGCTTTATCTGACAAAATGGGTGCAGTTTCAAGAGTTTGAGCCGCAGACGGGCAAGGTAGTCGCTTATAGCTCCATTAATTATTCAGATGGCTATATGTTCTTTTATCCCGATCAATGGGTAAAAGATGAGGAAAACCCTAAAATTACAATTATCAGCAATTTGCAGGAGCGGCGTTGGACTTTTTTTGCGAGGGAAAATGGTAAAATAGGGGAGGAACTTTTCAATATTTGGACGCTCCCAGCTGAACAATGGGAAAAAAGCCCGAACGCAGATTACACACTGTTAAAGGAAAATGGCAGCGTTGTTTATGTGGCACGTTTGTCGAGTGCTGCCTCGCAATATGATATTGATTTTGATCAGTTAAAAACAAGCATTTCGATTATTGAGTAAAGTGTTTCAAGAGAACATGATTTGTGCTTTTCAGCACGAAACTCGGTGTGCGAACAAGATTATACATTGAAATTTTGGCTATGCCAAACCGCGCAAGTTTGCGGTGAGGCGCAAGAAAGGATGGACATAAGCAGGATGAAAACAGTTCTTGTAGCGGAGGATGAAGCGTCTATTCGTGATTTTATCGTCATCAATTTACAGCGTAGCGGATATGAAGTGTTGGAGGCAGGCGATGGCTGGAGGCCTTGCATATCTATGACGAACGCAATGGCGAAGTTGATGTGGCACTGTTGGATATTATGATGCCGCAGATGGATGGGCTGGAGCTTTGTAAACAGCTGCGTGCCCGCAGTCCGCGTTTGGGGATCATCATGCTGACGGCGCGCACGCAGGAAATGGATAAGGTAACCGGCCTCTTGGTGGGGGCGGACGATTATGTAACAAAGCCTTTTTCACCATCTGAACTAATGGCGCGAGTTGACGCGATTTATCGCCGCGTTGAGATGAGCAAGGAGTCATCCGGCGCTAAGGAACAGGATGATACAGTGATTCTTGGGGAATTCGTGCTCAATCCGCGCAACCGAACGCTGACCAAAAGCGGCCGCTTTATCGATTTAACACAGGTAGAATTTCAAATCATGGAATGCTTTTTTCAGAATCCAGGCGCAGCGCTGGACCGGACGGATATCCTGAACCGTGTTTGGGGCAGCTCGTATTTTGGAGAGGAAAAATCGTAGATGTCAATATCCGCCGCCTGCGCATGAAGATTGAGGATGAGCCGTCGAATCCCAAGCATTTGGTAACCATCTGGGGCCTTGGATATAAGTGGGTTGTTTAATTGCCGATCAAATTTGAAATTTGATATCATGGACAAAGGAGATGGGATGAATGCATTTCAGCGGCATCACAAGGCGCTGGGTAATCAATACGCTAGGCGTTATTTCTTCCCTGCTTCTTTTGGTCTCGATTATTGCCTCGATTGCAATTCATTTTTATTATTATGAATATGTCAAAATAGCGCTTAACTCCCATGTGAATGACACGGTTTCCACCTTTTTTAACCTGTATTACAATACAGACGAGCAGTTTGAAAATCGGGCGCGTGAGTTTGTAGAAAATTTCAAGGCAAAGGATAGCATGGAGGTCTGGGTGATCGATAAAAACGGAAAGGTGATTATTTCCTCCAGTGGATTCCCGATAGACGGCTCACCCGAAATGCCGGATTATCAGGAGGCGCTGGCTTCCAAAACTGCCAGCGGTACGGCCCGGTGGATAGGTCGTCTTCCATCCGGCGAAAAAGTGATGACCTTAACACAGCTGCTGGGTGAAAACGGTGGAGCTGTCCGTTATCTGATCTCACTGGAGGGAATTGATAATCAAGTCTCCACATTTATTTTGATTATTTTTTTTATTTGCCTTCTGGCGATTGCGTTGGTGGCAATGTCTGGTTCTTTCTTCATTCAATCCATTGTCAAGCCGGTCATGCAGATCAATGCGGCAGCGCAAAAATTTGCGCATGGTGACTTTAGCAGCCGGATTGACAGCCATCATTATAACGATGAAATCAGTGAATTGGGAGAAACTATCAACTATATGGCTTCGGAGCTTAGCGAGGCCGACCGGGTGAAGAATGATTTTATATCAACCATTTCTCATGAATTGCGCACTCCGCTAACAGCGATCAAAGGGTGGGGTGAAACATTATTGCAAGTGGGGGATACCGATCCAACGCTGTTATCCAAAGGAATGCAGGTGATTATTGATGAATCCGGCCGCCTGACCGGGATTGTAGAAGAGCTTCTTGATTTTTCCCGCATGCAAAACGGTAAGCTCAGCATGCGTATGGAGAAAATCGACGTATTGGCGGAGTTGGATGACGCTGTTTTTGTGTTTCGGGAGCGCGCACTGCGTGAAGGGATTGAGCTGATCTACAATGTGCCACATCTGCCCGCTCCGATGAATGGGGATGCGAATCGGATCAAACAAGTGTTTGTCAATATCTTGGACAACGCTTTTAAATATACAGAACAGGGCGGCAAAGTGATCGTTGTCGCTAATATTACGAACACAACGCTTGAAATCATGGTAGGCGACACTGGCTGTGGTATTCCGGAAGGAGATTTGCCACACGTAACGGAAAAGTTTTATCGCTCCAACGTTTCGGCCCGCGGCTCCGGGATCGGGCTTGCCGTGGTCGATGAAATTGTGAAGCTGCACCATGGCACTTTAAAAATTAACAGCGTAGTAGGAGAGGGAACGACGGTCTCCGTATTATTTACGATAGATCCGGTGGTTCTCCCTGATGAAAGGAGTTCACAGAATGAGTGATGGTAAAAACAAAGGAGTGCAGCATAAAACCTCTGTTGGGGGACAGGCTCTGATCGAGGGCATTATGATGCGCGGGCCGCGGGGCGCGGCGATGTCTGTCCGTCTGCCGGACGGTACGATTGATACAGAGTATAAGGATTATAAACAAATCAAGGATAAAGTGAAATTTTTAGGATGGCCAATTATCCGCGGAGTTGTCAGTTTTATTGAATCAATGGTTTTTGGCTATAAATGCTTGATGGAGTCGGCCGAAAAATCCGGATTGGATACGGAGGATGTCAAGGAAGAGGAAATGTCCAAACTAGACCGCTGGATTTCTGACCATTTTGGCCCGAAATGATGGCTGTTATTTCGGCAGTGGCAATGGTGCTGGGGCTTTTATTGGCGTTTGCATTGTTTTTTTATCTTCCTTCTCTCATTTTTGACGGAATTAATACGCTTGCAAAAGGAGGGCTATTATCCTTTAAGGGCCTTATAGAGGGCACCATGCGTATTTTGATCTTCATCGCCTATATTGCGCTGGTTTCGCAGATGAAAGATATTAAACGTGTTTTCAGCTACCATGGCGCAGAACATAAAACGATTTTTTGCTATGAGCACGGGGAAGAATTAACGGTTGAAAATGTGCGCAAACAAATTCGCTTTCATCCGCGCTGTGGCACAAGCTTCATTTTTGTAATTTTAATTATCAGTATCCTTGTGGCCTCCCTGCTGATTTTGATTTTCCCTGAGCTTGGCAATCCGGAAAACCGGATTCTATGGATGTGCATTAAAATTCTCACGCTGCCCGTAACGATGGGATTTGGATATGAATTTATCCGCTATGCGGGTAGCACGAAAATTGGCTGACAAAAACCCTTTCCGCGCCCGGTTTATGGATGCAGCGTTTGACGACGAAGGAACCGGATGACAGCATGATCGAGGTTGGAATTGCCGCCTTTAAAGCTGTGATTACCGATAACCCGGAGGATGACGCAATTTGATAACCTATCAGTCGCTTTATCAAGAGGCAATTGAAACCCTCCGGGAATCCGGCAATCCGGACGCCGCCTTTGACGCGCGCTGCTTGATGGAAAAAGCCTTTGGTTTGATCGTACAGCGCTCTCTCTACACCGGATCATGTGCCAGAGGAAAATAAAGAGCGCTATTTCAGGCGGTTATTCCGTCAAAGAGCAGAGGGGGAACCGCTTCAATATCTCATTGGGATATGGGGTTTTTTGGATGAATCGTTTCAGATCGGCCAGGCGTATTGATCCTAGGCCGGAAACAGAAACTTCTTGCCCTAACCACCCTTCAGCGGCTAGAATCATGGGAGCATCCGGTAGTGTTTGACCTTTGTGCCGGAAGCGGCTGCTTGGGGTTGAGTATTGCAAAGAGGCGGCCCGACGCCGAGGTGTTTTTGCTGGAAAAATCAGAGGCCGCATTTGCCTATTTACGGCGCAATGCAGATCGTATTGCGCCAGCTAACACCCATCTGCAATTGGGCGATTTGATGGATGGCTTTCAGAGTTTTGACTTTCCTGCGCCGCAGGTGATCGTTTCAAACCCCGCCTATATTCGATCCGCAGAAATAAGCGGCTTACAGCGGGAAGTGCGGCACGAACCGCGTATGGCCCTTGATGGCGGAGAGGATGGTTTGCTGTTTTACCGGGTGCTGGCAGAACGCTGGTTCCCTCCTTAAGCGAGGCGGCATGATCGCCGTGGAATGCGGCGAAGGGCAGGCGGATGAGATCAGTGCCATTTTCCAAAAGGAGGGTCTGCACACCTGTTCCTATTTGGATTATGGAGAAATTGATCGAATTGTAACGGGAGGAAGGCCCACCGGTGCAATTGGATGAAAATTTACATTTTATCTGTTGACGCGCATGCTGTTTTAGGATACTCTAAGTAAGAATCATTTCATTCTGAGGAGTTTGAATACATGATATTGAATTTTTTCCGAAGCGGCGACTGGACGAGCGCGATGATCGGAGTATGCGTTTCCATTTTTGTCGTGTTTTGCACGCTTCCGATTCATGAATATGCGCACGCTTGGATGTCTACCAGGTTGGGAGATGACACGGCGCGGCTGAGCGGAAGGCTAACGCTCAATCCACTTGCGCACATCGACCCTATTGGCGCTGTAATGATCCTACTGATCGGCTTCGGATATGCAAAACCGGTGCCGGTCAATATGCGGAATTTTAAAAATCCAAAGCGCGATATGGCCCTCACAGCCTTGGCGGGCCCGGTTTCTAATTTGTTGATGGCTTTGTTCTTCATGGTTATCTATAATATTTTTGGCCTTTTTTTTGTCAACGAGAAGCACCATTATTTCTGTTGCTCTTTTATTTTTCAAAATGGCTGCGATGATTAATGTGAACCTTGCCGTGTTTAATCTGCTGCCGATTCCGCCACTGGATGGCTCCCGCATTTTAGGCTTATTTTGCCGGATCAACTCTATTATAAAGTCATGCAGTATGAGCGGATTATCATGCTTGTCGTGCTGGCGCTGCTCTTTTTCGGCGTATTGAGTTGGCCGCTGAGCTTTTTGAGCAATCTTGTTATGAAGGGGCTTGCGTTCGTAGCCGGTTTACCCTTTTTACCGTTCCATTGAGGGGGAGCGGATGAATGGATAAAATATCATATAACTCCCCGTTTTTGAAGGCCCAATGGATTTATTGCTCCATTTAATCAACAAGCATAAGCTGAATATCTACGATATTCCGATCTTGGAATTGGTCGAGCAGTATGTGGCTGCCGTTCGCCAGATGCAGGAGGATGAAAATTTAGAGGTTACCAGTGAGTTTTTGGAAATGGCGGCACGCTTGGTTTATCTGAAAACGGTCTCCTTGCTGCCGGTTCACGAAGAGGCGGATCAGTTGAAAAAAGAGCTGACAGGAGAGTTGCTGGAGTATCGGGACTGCCAGCTCATGGCACAGAAGCTGGCGGAGCATACAGATGGATTTGACCACTATACGCGTGAACCGCAGGTTTTTGAAGTGGATCCCACCTACACGCGCCTACATGAACCGGATGAGCTGTTGTGCGCTTATCTTTCTGCTGTCGGAAAGGGGAAGCGAAGGCTGCCTCCTCCGGTGGAGTCGTTTACCGGAATTGTTTCCCATAAAATTGTATCTGTGGGTTCCAAAGTCGCCTTCATCCTGCGCCGGTTAATCCGCGGGCAGAAACAGCGGCTAGGGTCTTTTTTTGAAATTGCGCCTTCCCGTTCTGATATGGTGGCTACCTTTCTGGCCATGCTGGAGCTGATGAAAGCGAGGCGAATCCGTGTGGATGGAGACGGTGAAGCTGCGCAGGTGCTCTTGTTGCGCCGTTCGGACAAATCGTCCCATTCTTTCACCCAAGGGGAGGCGGATCATCTTTGAATGCCAAACAAATTCAGGCTGCTGTGGAAGCCGTTCTTTTTGCGGCGGGCGAACCGTTGGAATTATCCCGTTTGGCACAGGCGCTGGAGGTCAACGAGGGCCTGATGGAGCAAATTTTAAAAAACCTGGAGGCTCAGCTGGATGAGCGTGGGAGCGGCTTGTGTTTGCTCCGTTTGGGCAACCGGTATCAGCTTTGCACCCGCACGGAATTCGCTCAGAGTGTCCGCCAGGCATTGGAAATCAAGCGCAACGCTCCCTTATCCCAGGCCGCGTTTGAAGTGTTGGCGGTAGTTGCCTATAACCAGCCTGTCACCAAATCTTTTGTGGAACAGGTGCGTGGCGTAGATTGCTCAGGCGTAGTCAATACGCTATGCCAAAAGGGCCTTTTAGAAGAAAAAGGGCGGCTGGAGCTTCCGGGAAGGCCACTTCTCTATGGCACAACGACGGAGTTTTTACGTTGCTTTAGTTTTTCCTCACTGGAGGATTTGCCGCCGTTGCCTGGAGATCCATCTTCAGAAAAAACCCCCATAGAGGAGAGCGATGCGGCGGATTCAGAGGAATATGCGCTTTTACCGGCGCAGGGAGGGAGATGAGCATTTGATTGTTCTCTACATATTGCTGGCAATCATTGCGCTGATCGTGTTGGCTTTCAGTTTTCGGTTGACGTTGCAGCTTGATTATCATGAGATGGTCGAGTTGGAAGTTCGATACTTATTCTTTCGATTTAAGCTCCTGCCGTGGGAAAAGAAGGAGAAGGCGCCTAAGGAGGAGAAGCCGGTGGAACAGAAACCACCGGAAGAAAAGAAACCGAATGATAAGCCGCAAAGCCTAATCCACTCAAGCTTTTGGCAAACGAAGGCGTAGACGGCGATGATTGCGCTGCTCAAAGAGACGGCCAGGATCGTAATCCGGCATGTTTCCGGAGTATTTTTAAGCATGTGATTATTGACAAGCTGTTTCTTCAAATGTATATTGGTTCCGGAGATGCAGCGCAAACCGCAAACGATTATGGAAAAGTTTGCGCTGAGGTGTTTCCTGCGCTCGGAGCGATTTGCTCTGTGATGAAGGTGCGGAAATATGATGTGGATCTTTCCCCTGATTTTTTAGCAAATCAAAATGAAACAGAGCTGCATGCAATCATCACCCTGCGCCCGATTTTCGTTACGAATGCGGCGGTTGTGATGGCTGTTCGGCTTTTGTTTAAGGTTATTTTCAAAGTGCTTTTTTTCCAAACCAGATAAAAGCAATGAAAATAGAATGAAAATTAAAAGAAACATAAACAAGGTGGTAGCTTCTTTCATGAAATGAACAGTCAGCAATCCGGGACC
>ENA-OQCX01000611-OQCX01000611.1-human-gut-metagenome-genome-assembly--contig:-NODE-611-length-18280-cov-2.403074_pt1 | contig 18280 bp, 20 predicted proteins | sample MGYA00242762_ERZ504587 | MGnify/ENA primary metagenome ERZ504587 (study PRJEB26092, sample SAMD00036337) | human gut metagenome | host: Homo sapiens | study: EMG produced TPA metagenomics assembly of... | reverse complement strand
CATTGTGCACTTAGTGAACAGTGCTATTTTATATAGTAGGGAGAAACTATGAAAATAGAAAAGAAACTATGGATTACCCTGTTCGTATTTGGATTGTTTGCAATTGGTTTTTCAGGTTGGATATTCAGTCAGAGTACAGCCAGGGAAAAATTGCTCTGGGATAATACGATTAGGTTTGAAACAAAAAAACTGACAGATGGAGAAATCAAATCAGAGAATATTGCTCTGCCCGAAGACTTCGATGATCCCAGATCAATCTTATTTAAAACCACACACACCATTGCAGAAGTGTGGCTGGACGGAGAAAAAATATACGAATACGGAAATGAAGAAGATGCTCCCAGCTTTATGAAGTCACCGGGAAGCTGCTGGCACATTGTGAATATTCCGGAAGACAGCGCTGGTAAAAGTCTTGAGGTCAGAATTATTCCAGTATATGACAACTATTATGGAAATGAAGTCAGCATTGTATACGGAACACGAGGCAATTGCGTTCTGAAAATTTTAATGGACAGCTTTAAAACCCTGTTACTCAGCTGCGGGATTCTGTTTGCAAGTATCATCTGCCTGCTGCTTTATTTGGGAGCAGTGCGAAGAAAAAGAAGAGACAAGACAGAAACGAAGATAGAGGTCTTTTTAAACCTTGGATTTTTCTCATTGCTGATTGCAGTATGGACACTGGCACAATGTGGATTCCTGCAGTTTTTGATTCCGGATGGAAGAACTTTGTATTTTGTGGATTATTTTTCATTCTTCCTTTTCCCGGTACCCTTTAATTTCCTGCTATATGATATCTGTAAAAGCAGATATCACAAAGGTGCATTGATTTTTCCCATTCTTTATCTTGCGAATATGGCAGCTGACGTTCTGCTTCAGTGTATGGGAATTATTGATATATTCCGGCTGCTTCCCGCAACCCATGTTATTATGGTTGCCAATGCAGTTTACACAGTTGCCCTCATTCTTTACGAGGCCAGAAAAGAAGGCAACGATGAAGCCAAGAAATTCCAGTATCCTATGTGTGTGCTCATAGTATTCGGAATGGCAGAAATGTTCCTTTATTATTTGAGGGAATTTCAACAGACATCCATTTTGCTTCCCATAGGAACCCTGCTGTTTATCATTATGCTGATCTGGATCCAGGTTTCCCAATATTACGATCAATATATCCAGAAACAAAAGGTGATCTATCTGCAGAAAATAGCTAACATGGATATGCTCACAGAGGCCATGAACCGAAACGCTTACGAGGACATGGTGAAATATCTGGATGAAAGTGATATTAAACTTCGTACAACAGGTGTAGTTCTGTTTGATCTGGATAATCTGAAAGTGATCAATGACAATTTTGGGCATGAAAAGGGAGACGAAGCGCTGAAGCTATGCTATCAGTGTATCAGTCAGGCATTTCAGAATGTAAAGAACTGTTTTCGGATTGGCGGCGATGAGTTTGCATATGTATATCATAGCGATGAGAAGGATATGATTCCGGAACGGCTGAAGGCGCTGGAGCTGATTTTGAAAAAAACAGCGGAAACGAACAAGCTGGAGTATCCACTCAGCATGTCAGCCGGATATGCTTATTATCAGCCTGATATAGATTTTGACTTTAAGGATATTGTAAGACGAAGTGATACCATGCTGTACCGTCAGAAGCGCAGAAAGAAGGTGGCACGGTCAGCAGGTCTGGACAATCTGCTCTCCCGTATGAGTAAGCAGTCGACAGAGGAGATCACAGATGAGGTGATCCTGCAGGAGAAAAAGTTTCAGAGCATGTCTGTGGATGAGCTTTGCAGTGTGATCGATCTTCTTAGTCCGACTACAGATAATTACCCATATGTGGTTGACTTTCGGTCGGATTTTTATTACATAGCAAATCAGGCTCTTGAACGCTTCTGTATTCCCAAAAATGGTTTTCATAATGTAATTTCGAAGCATAAGGAATTTGTATATGCACCGGATTATGAAAAACTGAAAGCGGAATTTGATGATCTTCTGGAAACAGACCGCTGCACCCATAGCATGGAATATCGTTGGCTGGATCTGAAAAAAAAGCCGATCTGGATTCATTGCAAAGGGTATCTGGTCCGTGACGATAACATGAAACCTCTTTACATGATTGGTTGTGTGAACGAAATTGGAAAGAGACAGAAGGCAGATAATGTAAGCGGACTATTGGGAGAGTCTGGTTTCCGGGAGTATATGAACCAGCTGGATACTCCTTTGGAGACAGGATATCTGCTTCGTATAGGAATCGATCATTTTAAGGAAATCAATGATAACTTCGGACAGGAGTACGGTGACTTTGTACTTAAGAAAACGGCGGAGTGTATTTCAGGCTGTACATCAGAAGGACAGAAGGTGTACAAGCTTGTGGCAGATGAATTTCTGATTCTGGATGTTGCTTCTGACGAAGCGAAGGATGCGGATAAGCTTTATGATAAAGTGAGAGAGGCAATAGACAGATTTATTGAAACCAATGAATTTAAAGTCATGTATACGGTTTCAGGAGGAATTGTACCATTTGCGGCATTAAAGGGAAATCAGTGTTCAGAAGCATTGAAGCTGACGGATTTTGCCCTGAATGAGGCGAAGAAGCTGGGAAGAAACCGTTGTTATATATTTAATGGGGAAACCTACAGAAAATTTCTTCGGAAAAGGGAGATCACCCAGGAACTGCGGGAAGCTGTGATCAATGGATTTCAGGGCTTTACAGCTTTTTACCAGCCTGTATTTGCTGAAGATAAAAAAGTGCCTTATGGAGCAGAAGCTTTAATGCGTTTTACCTCTGAAAATTCGGAATGATTTCACCGGCGGAGTTCATTCCCATTCTGGAAGAAACAGGTCTGATTATCCTGCTGGCCGCTGGATGATGAAAGAGGCTATGGGAAAATGCAGTGAGATCAGGAAGATACTTTCAGGGTTCCGGATGAGTATTAATATTTCCCAGGTACAGGCCTCTAAGTCTGATGTGATTCAGGATATCAGTGCAGAAATGAAAAGGACAGGGCTGCCGCTGGAAGCGGTGATCGTGGAATTGACAGAGAGCGATCTTCTGGAACAAAATATAAATGAGAAGCATTTTCTCACAGAACTGAAGCGAATGGGAATCAGTCTGGCGCTGGATGACTTTGGAACCGGCTACTCGAACTTCCATTATCTCAGCGAGCTGAAACCAGAGATCATTAAGATCGACCGTTCTTTCACTGCGAAAGCAGTTGCAGATGAGCAGGAATATTATCTTCTGAATCAGTTTTGCACCATGATTCATAATCTGGATATGAAGATTTGTATCGAAGGTATAGAAAGTGCCCAGGAATGGCTCAAAATCCGAAAGCTGTGCCGGAATTCACACAGGGATATTTCTGGGGGAAGCCTTGTGGGTATGAAGAGTTTGTGAGAAAATTTGTACAAGAAAAATAAGAGAAATCCGGTACAAAGTGTATAAAAATGCTTTGTGCCGGATTTCTTTTTATGTGTGTATAAAATAATCTGCTACAGCACATAAAATTAAAAAATGTAAAATACAAAAGTTTTAAAAATACATTTTAAAAACTTGAAAAAATATCAGTGATAAGCAGTTAGGAAATGAGTGAGAAAATGGAAAAATGATAGAGAATAATTTGATACTGGATGTTGATGGCAATAAATTAGATAGATTTTGCAAATTGACGTTGCGTGGGATTTAACCTATAATGAAATTAGTTTTATGAGTGAAATGGGGGAAACTATGCGCGTTGATGAGGTCATGACAGAAATTATACAACGGTGCAGATTGTATGGGGCACAGAAGATAATTCTGTATGGATCCCGGGCAAAGGGAACTGCGACAGAGCGGAGCGATATTGATATTGCAGTGTCTGGAGTCGCTTCACACGAAATTCTTGATTTGCAGGAGAATTTAGAAGAGATTCCAACATTGTACACAATTGATCTGGTTGATCTTGATACTTGTCAGAATCAGCTGTTGTTGGAGGATATAAAACAATATGGACGAGAAATTTATAAGAAGATTTGAGTCGTTTAGAAATTCACTGGACTCTCTGGCGGAGGCGAAACAGCGTGATTTGTCAGATTCTTTTGTACTTAGTGGAACCAGTGCTAAATTCAGTATTACATTTGACTTGGCGTGGAAGGTTATGAAAGATATTCTGGTACAGTATTATGCAATAACTGGATTTGTCACTGGCTCACCAAGAGAAGTTCTCAGAGAATCATTTCAGGCGAATCTGATTACTGGTGATGAGTGGATGGATATGCTGAAAGTAAGAAATCAGCTTGCACACGACTATGATGGAGTGATTGTGAAAGAACATTGCGGGACAATTGTTCATGTGTATATTGATAAATTATATGATTTCAAAAAGGCTGTTGAAAAATTGCTGAAGGAATAATACATCGACCGGGGCATGCCCGGTCGGTTGTTTTTAGGGAGTTTGGGTTATGGCTAAGGTGTATTTTGTGAGGGAAGAGATTAGTATAGAGATTCCGGTTGGAACCAGCGTTCTGGAGGCGGAGATTCAGGCGGGGCTTGCGCCGGATGTGCCTTGCGGAGGGCAGGGAACCTGTGGGAAATGTCTGGTGAAGGTAGATGGAAAGCCTGTGCTGGCATGTCAGACGAAGGTGGAAAAGGACTGTCAGGTGGAGATTCCCGGGAAGAAAAATAGAGGTAAAATTTTGAGAGAAGGATTTTCCAGAAAGGTGAATTTCCAGCCAGAATTGCAGGTGAAAACAGTGTGGCTGGAGAAGCCGGAGACTGGGGAAAAAAAGTCAGAGTGGGAGCGGCTGGTGGAAGACGTATATGGAATCTCAGACAATAAAAGAACGTCAGATGTAGATTATGGGTGTATAAAAACAGATGTAAAACTTGCCGGAAGTCTCTATGAAAAACGAAGCTTCAATCCAGAGTGGCAAGTAGCCTATACAGATGAAGAAATCCTTGATTTAAGACCAATTGTTGGCGTCCATGAAGATTCTGTCCATGGAGTGAATAGTAGTGGTGAAAAAGGTGATGGGATTTTTACTGCGGCAATCGACCTTGGAACGACTACAATTGTGGGGTATCTTTTGGATGGTAGAACTGGGGAAAACTTGGCAGTAGAAAGTAGAATGAATCCTCAGATGCAGTATGGCGGAGACGTAATTCAAAGAGCCAATTATGCGCTGGAACATGGCACAGAAACGCTGAGCAAGTGCGTGCAGAAGACAATAAATAAAATACTGGAAAGTCTTATTGTAAAAACTCAAAAAGCCCCCAAAATAGCAAGTGGAAGGAAAAAAGTGAATGATCAAACTGTCAATGGCAAGACGAAAAGCGCTGAATGGATGCCTGGAGTGGAAGATATCTATCAGGTAAGTCTTGTTGGAAACACCTGTATGCACCACCTGTTTCTTGGAATTTCCCCGGCTTCTTTGGTACATGCGCCATATACGCCTGCAATCAGTCAGTCCCTTACTTTGCGCGCAGCCGATTATGGTATTCACATCCACCCAAAAGGCCAGTTGCTCCTTCTTCCGAATATCGCCGGATACATAGGCGCAGACACCAGTGGCTGTCTTCTGGCTCTTCGACAGGATTTGAAGGATGAAATAACTTTAATGCTGGATATCGGAACTAACACAGAGATGATCCTTGGAAATAAATATGGCCTGGCAGCCTGCTCCGCGGCATCTGCCCAGCCTTTGAAGGGGCGAAGATTCAGTGCGGAATGCGGGGGCTTCCGGGAGCTATTGATCATGTAAAATATGAAGATGAAAATGGCAGTATACCACAATTGGCGGTGAGAAGCCTGTAGGCCTATGCGGTTCCGGGCTGATTGATCTGGTGGCAGAGCTTCTGCGTGCAGGTCTGTTAGAGGAAAATGGAATTCTTCACAGTGGGCAGGAAAGATCAGACACGTTTATGCTTGTGCCACCACAAGAAACTGTTTTTGCCCAATGTGAGCAGAATATGTCAGAGGATGCGCAAAGTGAGAAAACGGAGTGCCTACAGAGAAACGAAAAAAATGGGAGTGGGCAGTCGCGTTTTGAGAATGATTGCGGAGTCTATCTTACCCAGAAAGACATTGGCGAGGTTCAACTTGCCAAAGCAGCCATTGCCGCTGGAATCCAGCTTTTATTAAAGAAAAGAAGCATAGAAGAATCCCAGATCCAGACCGTGTATCTGGCAGGTGGATTCGGCAATTATATGAGTGCAGAAAACGCAGCCCGGATTGGGCTGATCCCGGAAAGCTTTGTGAAGAAAGTACAATGTGTGGGAAATATCGCCGGGGAAGGTGCTAAGATTGCATTGCTAAATAAGAATGAGCGTCATGAGATTGAAAGAGCGGTACAGAGCATTGAATTTCTGGAACTGGCGGCCTGCCCGGAATTTCAGGATTGTTTCGTAGATGAGCTGGGATTTGAAAGGTAAAGAGATTTCCGTGTTTATTACAGGAAATTTTAGTGCTGATTTTATAAAAATAGAAGCAAGATAAAAAATAGAAACAAGATATAAAAATAGAAGACAGAGAATTATAAAATGTTTTTGCATATTGTTATCTGTGGATAATAATGATTAAAAAAGGATTAGAGACATGAATTTCAAAGACTTAAAACAACTATGCCTGTCCCACGGTTTCACCAACGTGGTACCCCTGGCCTGCGATACCATTGAACTAAAGCCAGAAGTACGCCAGATGTGCGCCTCCGATTCCTGTCACAAATACAACAAATGCTGGAGCTGTCCGCCCGGCTGCGGAACCCTGGAGGAATGCGAACAAAGAGTAAGAAAGTATAAACTTGGAATCTTGGTACAGACAGTGGGACAGCTGGAGGATTCCATGGATGGGGAAGGTATGATGCGCACAGAAGCTATGCACAAAGCCTCCTTTTACAGCCTGGAAAAAGATCTGCGGAAATTTTACCCGAATATGCTTCCAATGGGCGCAGGCTGCTGCACAAAATGCAAAACCTGTACCTGTCCGGACGCTCCCTGCCGCTTTCCGGACCAGGCCTTTTCCTCTATGGAAGCCTATGGAATGCTGGTTATGCAGGTTTGTCAGGCAAACCACCTTGACTATTATTATGGTCCTGGAAAGATTGCGTATACCAGCTGTTATTTATTAAAGTGAAACTGGGAAGATGAAATGCAGGTGGTTAGATATTTCGCAAAGAAAAGTTGTATATGTGAGTATTTTACGATGCTTTGCTCTGAAATCCTGCATATGCATTAAGCTGTGAAATTATTCACAGTAAGATAGTATAATTGAATGAGAAAATAACAGAAGAGGAATTTCCCCCAATTGATATAAAATGAATTTGTAAAAAGCAAGTCCTTTTAGCGGAGGACTTGCAGCGGAGAGAACGAAACTGTTACAGCTTGCGGAGAAGATTGTGACAGAAAATTACAAGTTACTGGTCACGGAGTGAACAGTAGCAATTACAATTTCATATTGGAGGGAAAATGCCATGATTATTATTGGTGAGAAGCTGAACGGATCCATTCCGTCAGTTGCAAAAGCCATTGCTGAGAAGGATGCGGACCTGATCAGAGAAAGAGCCAGAATGCAGGCAGAAGCGGGAGCCACATTTCTGGACGTATGTGCCTCAGTAGAAGAGGCTGTAGAAGTAGAAACCTTGAAATGGATGATCGACCTTGTACAGGAAGTGACAGATACACCAATCTGTGTGGACAGTCCAAGTGCAAGATCCTGTGTGGCAGCCATTCCATTTTGTAAAAGACCGGGACTTATTAACTCTGTTTCCCTTGAAGGAGACAAAATTGACACGATTTTTCCAGTGATCGCAGACACAGACTGGGAGTGCGTAGCCCTTCTCTGCGATAACGATGGAATTCCGGATTCCGTAGAGCGTCGTATGAAAATTTTCTTTGGAATTATGGAAAAAGCGAAACAGTACGGCATTGCACCAAGCCGTTTACATATTGACCCACTGGTTGTAACCCTGGGAACAGACCAGACTGCGCTGACTGTATTTGCAGACTGCTGCAGAAGAATCAAATACGAATATCCGGAGATCCACATTACAAGCGGACTTTCTAATATTTCCTTCGGACTTCCGGTGAGAAAAAATATTAACCAGGCATTTATGGTTCTTGCTATGAATGCTGGTATGGACAGTGCCATCGTAGATCCGACCAACAAAAACATGATTGGTATGATCTATGCAACAAACGCACTTCTGGAGCGTGATGAATACTGCCTGCAGTATATTGATAAATTCGGAAACAAAGCATCCGAGGAAGCCGCTCAGCCGGCTCCTGCATCTCCGCTTGATGAGAAAATGCAGAAGGTTTTCAAATTAACCCAGGATGGAAAAAATAAAGAAATCGGACAGGCTGTCCAGGAGGCACTTGATGCAGGATGTGATCCAACTGCAATCCTCAACGACGCATGATCGGCGCCATGGCAGTTGTTGGCGATAACTTTAAGAAAGAGATTATTTTTGTACCACAGATGCTGGCTGCAGCCAGAGCCATGAAGGCTGGTGTGGAAGTACTGAAGCCATATCTTGCAACCGGAGAGGCCGGAAGCGCAGGAACCATCATTCTTGGAACGGTTGCCGGAGATCTTCATGACATTGGTAAAAATCTGGTTGGAATGATGTTCGAAAGTGCAGGCTTCGAAGTAATTGACCTTGGTGTTGATGTGCCGATCCAGACTTTTATTGATGAGGTAAATAAGCACAAAGAAGCAAGCATTGTAGCACTTTCCGCTCTTCTTACCACTACAATGCCGTCACTTCGTGACACAGTAGCAGCACTTCTGGAACAGCCATTCAGAAGCAGGATTAAGATCATGGTTGGCGGTGCGCCGATCAGCCAGGAGTTTGCAGATGAGATCGGAGCAGACGCATACACAGAGGATGCAGCTTCTGCGGCAGAGTGTGCAAAAAAATATGCGGAATCCGGATTCTGTGCAAAGGCAGCAGCCGGGGAATTTGACCAGGTTTCAGTAAAGGGCGAGGAAAGCGTAACTGCAGGTGCGGAAGACAAAGAGAAAAATATTGCGATGACTGATGCGCAGACAAAGTCAGAGCCGGATGCAGAAGAAACTCCGGAAGATGATCCTACGAAACATCCGAAACCAATGGTACCTGGGTACGCAGACCGCTTCATGAGGCACCTCATTTTGTAAAGGATAAAGTGGATCTGAGCAAAATTCAGCTTCCGAAACCTGGTGAAGGCTACAAAGTAAATATGGAAGCTGCCAAAGAGAAATTCCGCAACTACTGGGCGCATAAGAACACGGGAAGACCGCTTATGTGCGTAATCGCAAGAAGACCTGAGGTGGAGCAGTACTCCGACGGAACACCTGTAGAGGGCGGTTATCTGGATCAGATTTGTCAGGGAAAATACTATAATATGCCGGAAGAACTGAAGTGGAAAGATATGGAGGACAAATACCAGAACCCTCAGAGAATTGTTGACCGCTATCGTTACTTCTGCCAGACACATGCATTCCTTGGAGAGAGCTTTCCGAATCTGAATATTGATTTTGGACCAGGCTCACTTGCTTCTTATCTTGGTTCTGAAATTGGGTTTAAAGAAGATACAGTATGGTTTAACAAATGTCTGGACGGCTGGGACGGTGTGCCGAAGCTGACCTTTGATCCGGAGAATAAATGGTTTAAGAAACATCTTCAGCTTGCAAAGGATTGTCAGGCACTTGCCGGAGATGACTTCTATGTGGATATGCCGGATCTTATGGAAAACATTGATGTTCTTGCCTCTCTTCGCGGAGCGCAGGATATTCTGTTTGATCTTCTGGATGAGCCGGAAATGATCGGGGAAAGAATCCAGGAGGTAACGGAACATTTATTATGAATATTATGACCGTTTTATGATGTTATCAAAGATGAAGAAGGCGGAAATGCATACACCGTATTCCAGATCTGGGGACCAGGCAGAACAGTGAAGCTTCAGTGCGATTTCTCAGCAATGATGTCACCGGAAGATTTCCGTAAATATATCCAGCCGTCCTTACGCAGTCAGTCTGAAAATGTAGATCATGTACTTTATCATCTGGATGGTCCGGCTGCAATTAAGCACATGGATGCGCTTATGGAAATTGAGGGAATTGATGCTCTTCAGTGGACCAGCGGTGATGCCGGTCCGGACGGAACCCTTCCGGATTGGGATGTGATCTATGATAAAGCAATTGCAGCAGGCAAATCCATCTGGGTAAAGGTATATTCCGGTGAGTTTGAAGACTGGATCCGCAACGTAGACCGAATTGTAAATAAATACGGCTCCCACAGCCTTTTCCTTCTTTTCCCGGAAATGTCCATGGAGCAGGCTGCATATCTTCTTGATTATGCAGACCGCAACTGGAGCGATGTGAAGGGAACTTTTGTAGAGTCTCTGGGACGCTGAAACATATGCAGTCTTATTGATGGAAGTAACCCATATTCAAATTAAGTTTGTTTTGTTAACTCCATAATAAAAACCAAAAAGCGCCGGCAGGTAAATCTGTCGGCGCTTTGCGTTGTCTGTATGAGATATACAACGTGCAATAATTCATATAAAACTAATAGGAATAATTATAATATTTGTGCAATTAGTACAAAAAAACAATAAGAAGTATAAAGTAACAGGAAGAAAATAGAAGAAAAAGTTTTTTTAAAAGATATAATTGAAATTAATACGCGGGGGAAACACAAAAATTGAATGGGGAAAAGAGGTATTTCAAACTATGAAACAGAAAGCTATGGATGTAAAACTTGTTGTAAGACCATTGATCGGTTGTCTGACACATACTCATTTCTGGGAGGGACCGTGCCGTGCCGGACGAAAAGAAGACATGACTGTAGAGGCAGAGACAAAGGTTGCTGATGAAACCTTCAAAAGCTCTGTAGAGGCCCTGAAGGACGTGATTAGCGAGGTTGAATTTAAAGAGGCATTGGATGTAAGATATAATGAATCCTTTGTTGTAGAAAAAGAAATGTTCGACAAGATCGGTGAAGATGTAGATGAAATTGACTGCTTCCTTTGCATGGGATGGAGAATTCCGAAGCTGGAACGCTACAGAAAACCGGTCATTATCTGGCAGAATGGAAATGAGGGCATTGATTTTGCAGCATATTGCCGCTCAATTGGTGTGGAAGCATACGTGGCAATGGATCTTCAGGATGTAAATGAAATCGCACATATTCTCTGGGTAAGAAAAGCAGTTCGCAATACAAGAGCACTTGTGCTGACCGCAGGTTCCCAGCCTACATTTGGAATTCAGAGCCTTATCCGTGATCCGGAGGTTCTTCGTCAGCGTTATGGATTTGAAGTGATCAAGCTTCCATTCACATCTATTTTCAAATATATGGATGAGATTACGGATGAAGAGGCAAAGCCAATTGCGGATAAGCTGATTGCTGGTTCTACAGATACTCAGGTAAATACCGACTGGTTTATCAATGACATTAAATATTATCTTGCAGCAAAGAAAATGATGGATATTTATGACTGCAATGCATTTTCCACAGCCTGTCATGAGCTTTGTACGACGGAAATTCCACAGAACCGTAAATTTACACCATGCATGTGTCATTCAATTATGAAGGATGAGGGAATTCCAAGCGGATGCGAGGAAGACTTGAATGCACTTATGGCAATGCTGATCATGCAATACGCTGCAAACCGTCCGGCCTTTATGGGAAATCCAAATCATGAGACAGATGAGCTGCTCAGGATCCATCATGCAGTTCCGGCCCTTTGTATGAACGGATACGGAACAAAACCGCTGGAATACAAGCTGTGGGCATTTACCGGACAGGGCTTCGGCGGTAAGCTTCAGGTTGATTTTACACAGAACGAAGACGATTATATTACACTTGGTCGTTTCAATCCGGCAGGTGATACCATGTGCATTAAGAAAGGAAAAGTAATCCGTTCGGAATATGCCGAGACCTATTGCAGCCCGTATTACTATATCCAGATGGATGATGCAAGGGAGTTTATGCACAATCTGGCTGGCTTTGGACATCATCAGGTTCTGATTTTTGGTGATTATACCAGGCTGATCAAAAAAATTGCAAAGGTTATGGATTTCAATATCCTGGAAGGATGAGTTAGATGATCTATCTGAACAATGCGGCCACTTCCTGGCCCAAGCCTTCCTCTGTATGTGAAGCTGTACAGGCGTGTCTTATGGACACGCCTGCTTCGCAATTCCGGGGAGGAAGCGCAATTTTGAAAAAAGATACAGAAGAAAGGTGCAGGGAAAAGCTTGGAAAGCTGCTGGGCATCCATGCTCATGACCGGATCTTTTTTACCTCAGGTGCTACGGAAAGCCTGAACACAGTGCTGTGTGGACTGGATTACGGAGAAGAGGGGTGTGGAATCCTGGCAACCCAGACAGAACACAATAGTGTATTGCGCCCGCTTATGAATCAGCCGGTATTAAAGAAGCATCCGGTAACAATCATTTCCTGCCTGGAAAATGGAGCAGTTACCCGGAATGCGCTGGAAAAAGGTCTGAAAGAAGCAATGGAAAACACAGGAAAAAATCCGTCAGCCCTTATTGTAAATCACTGTTCCAATGTGACCGGATATGTGCAGGATATGAAGCTGATTGGAAATTTTGCAAGAGAAAATAATCTGCTTCTGCTTGTTGATGTATCGCAAAGTGCAGGCTGTATTCCGGTGGATGCAGACAGCTGGAGGGCAGATGGGGTTATTTTTACAGGGCATAAAAGTCTTTTGGGAATACAAGGCACCGGGGGCTTTTTCATAAGAAAGGGGCTGGAACTGAAGCCATTGAAGTATGGCGGCACAGGGCGGAACAGTCAACAGCTTACTTATGAAGAAGGTGATTATGAGTATGAGGTCGGCACTCAGAATCTGCCGGGAATCAGGGCACTTCTTGCCGGTGTGGAATTCGTGCTGGAAATCGGCGTAGACAGGATACAGGAAAAAGAAGAAAGGATGATGAAGCTTTTGTATGAAGGGCTTGGAAAAATTCCGGGGGTACAGATATATGGCAGTTTTGCGGAATGTAAGGGACCTGTTATGAGCCTGAATTTTCAGGGGCTGAAGGCTTCGGATGCGGCATATATCCTGGAAAATGGTTATGAAATTACAGTGCGCGCCGGACTTCATTGTTCCCCCCTGATTCATGAGGCAATGGGAACAAAAAATAGTGGAACTGTGAGAGTGAGCGTTTCCTGGTTTACGAAAGAAGAGGAAATCCTTGCATTTCTGGAGGCAGCAGGCCAGATTGCAGTATCATTGAGAGGAGCCGATTAAATGAAAATTCTTGGAAAACAGCCGTCAAGAGAAAAGTGTGCAGAATCAGGCTGGTTCGCAACGGATTACCTTCTGGATGCGCCTATAGACAGAGCTTTTATATTAAGTCTGAGACCTCTGGGAAGTTTTGTGTATCTGGATATGCTGAAAGAGCCTTTTTTCAAAATAGAAAATGATTATTATATGATAAAGGGAGTGCAGGGAAAAGATTATTTCAGAATTGCAGTTCATGGGAAGCATGAGGATGAGCTGCAAAAGTTAGAAGAATTTTTGGATTCCGGTCCCCAAAAAGAATAAGTTACTGCTCGCTCCGTGTTATTGGTCACGGAGTGAACAATAACATAATCTTTAAGGCTGATTGCATGCAGAACCCAAGTCTGCTATACTGTGCTCATGAGATTATTACAGGGGGCAGAGTATGAGACTGGAACGAGACAGCATTCCTCTTGATAAAGAATTTCCTTTTCAGATATCAGAAGTGGAGCTTAACCCTTCCAACAGTCATCCGGGAACCTGGCACTGGCACAGCTATTTTGAGATCACCTGGGTTCTGGAAGGAAAGGGAAACTATTTCGTCAATGGACAGGAATATACCATGGAAGAGAATGATATTATCATTTTCAATAATGTAGAGCCGCATGGCTGGAAGCTTCTGGGAGGCAGAATGAAGCTTTTGGTTATGATCTTTTCGCCGGAGTTTGTAGCAGAGAAGATCAGTACTTTTGATACGGAATATCTGCGGCCCTTTGTTGAGCGTGGAACTAATTTTAAGAACAGAGTGGGCCATGAAGAACCGGTGAATACGGAGATCCGTACCAGCATACAGGAGATTTACCAGGAATGGCAGGAGCGCAAGGAGGGCTATCCGCTTATGATTAAGGCGAATGTTCTGCGGATTCTGACCATGCTGATCCGGGCTTATCAGGATGAGACCAAGTCCGGTGAAATGCTTCGGGAAAAGAAAAATGCCATGAAACGTCTGGAGCAGGCTTTTACTTACATAAACGCTCATTATTGTGAGAAGATTACGCTGGAGGAGGTTGCAGCGTCTGTTTATATGAGCTCCAACTATTTCTCCTCCTATTTCCGTAAGTTCACCAACATCAGCTTCAGTGATTATGTGACACGTCTGCGTGTGAACCGGGCCCGGGAGCTGCTTCGGGAGGATGGGGCAAATGTGACTGAGATTGCCCTGGCATGTGGGTTCAATAATATTTCCAATTTTTACAGATTATATAAGAAGCATATGGGAAAAACTCCCGGATATGAGAAGAGTAAAAATAATTAAAATTCAGGAGCAGATAAGACATAGACCTTTTTCAGGCTGGCATGTTAGGATAAAAGCAGGAAGCTTTGTCCTGATGTGCCAGCTTTTTATGTAATGGAAAATTTCGTTGGAATTTATTATCACGCAAGAGGCTCTTTCAGACAGACAACGTAAAAAAAAGGGGATTGAAAAACGGAGGGAATGGAAAATGATCAAAACAGACAGGTATGTACAGACGGAAGCGGCAGGAATGTTATACCGGCTGATTCCGGTTACAGAGGAAATTATCCGCTGTGTAATTGGAAAAGAGGAGATTAAGGGAAACGACTCTCTTATTATTGAAAAAAAAGGAATATCCGGCAGTTGAGTTTGCAGCAGAGGAAAACGAAGAAAAGCTGGAACTAAAGACTGGAAAAGTTCTGGCCTCTCTGGAACTTTCATCTGGAAAAATAGAGTGGAAGCACGCGGACGGAACCAGGTGTGCATACAGGATAAGGCAGATTTAACAAAAATTGATGTAGTGCGGTATACAACTGGAGGTGAGAAGCCGGTTATCAACCGTGTAAAAACAGTTGACGGTGAGCGTAACTTTATTCAGAATCTGAAGCCGGAGAAGGTGCGCGACGGTTATCGTGCAAGGGTATTTTTCGACTGGAAAGAGGAGGAAGAGATTCACGGTCTTGGCCAGGCGGAGGAAGGAATTTACAATTATCGCGGACACAATCAGTATCTTTACCAGCACAATATGAGGATTCCAATGCCTCTGTTTGTTTCTACAGAAGGATATGGAGTGCTGTTTGACTGCTGTTCTTTGATGACTTTTAATGATGAGGGAAGGGAGTCTTACCTGTTTTTGGATACAGTGGATCAGATCGATTATTATTTCATGGGCGGCAATACCATGGATGGAATTATCCATGCTTATCGCTATTTTGACAGGCAAGGCGCAGATGCTGCCGAAGTGGGCTTATGGTTATATCCAGTCCAAGGAGCAATATTATACTTCCAAAGAATTAGAGGAAATTGTACGCCATTACAGAGAAATCGGGGTTCCGCTGGATTGTGTGGTTCAGGACTGGAATACCTGGGATCCGGGCAACTGGGGGGAGAAGATTCTGGATCAGTCCCGTTATGGGGATAACAAGGAGTGCATGGAGCGGATTCATGAGATGCATGCCCACAGCATGGTCTCTGTATGGCCGAATATGAATGCCGGAGGAAAAAATCATCAGGAATTTTTTGATGCCGGATATCTTCTGTATGATTATGCAACCTATGATGCTTTTAATGAAAAAGCAAGAGAAATGTACTGGAAACAGGCGAAGGAGGGGCTGTTTGACCAGGGCTTTGATTCCTGGTGGTGTGACTCCACAGAGCCGTTTTCCGGTCCGGACTGGGGCGGTGCGGTGAAAAGAGAGCCTGGGAGCGTTTCCAGCTGGTTGGAGGCGAGCACAAGAAATACCTGGATCCTGCTGTGGCCAACGCTTTTGCCCTGGAGCATGCAAAGGGAATTTATGAGAACAGAGAAAGGCTCGGGAGGATATGCGTGTACTGAATTTGACACGTTCCGGTTATGCATCTGGTCAGAAGTATGCAGCTATGCTGTGGTCTGGAGATACCTGCGCGGACTGGAAGAATCTGAAGATCCAGATCGTAGAAGGTTTGAATATGGGACTGAGCGGTTATCCCTATTGGACCTTGGATATCGGAGCCTTTTTCACAGTTGCAGATAAGTGGCAGAACCGTGGATGCGGATGCAACACGGATCCGGAGCCAAGTGGTTCTGGCAAGGAAAATATAATGAGGGTGTGAAAGATAAGGGATATTGTGAGCTTTATACACGCTGCTTCAGATGGGAACATTTCTTCCTATGTTCCGGTCCCATGGTACAGATACGCCGAGAGAAATCTGGAATTTCGGGGAAAAGGGCACTATGTTCTATGATGCTATCGAGAAATTTATCAAGCTGAGATATCATTTTATGCCTTATATTTATTCGCTGGCAGGGGCAGTACATTTTGAGGATTATACCATTATGCGAAGCCTGTTGTTTGATTTCCCGGAGGACAGAGAGGCGCGAAAGGTGGAGAATGAGTTTATGTTTGGACCATCCCTGCTGATCTGTGCAGTTACGGAGCCTATGTATTATGGTCCGGAAAGTACCGTGCTTAACAGGGAAAAGACATGGGAGTGTTATCTGCCGGCTGGTACGATCTGGTACGATTACTGGACAAATGAGAAATATGAGGGCGGCCAGTATGTGAAGGTGGAGACACCTATTGACCGGATCCCGATTTTCGTGAAGGCGGGTGCGATCATTCCGGTGGCTGATGGGCTGGTTTATGCAGAGCAGGAGCCAGAGAAGCCGGTACAGATTATCGTTTATCCTGGGGCAGACGGAGAGTTTGTGCTGTATGAGGATGAAGGAAATAACTATAACTTTGAGAATGGGGCGTATGCGACGACCAGATTCCAGTGGAAGGATGCGGCAGGACAGCTGGTGAATGGGCGTAGAGAGGGCAGCTTCCCGGGAATGAGGGAAGCGGTTTATGAGACGGTGATTATAAAGTAGGATACTGCGGTGCGGGAAGCGAAAGTGGAAAGAAGGAAAGATATATGGTTGTAGAGAGAAATAGGGCTGTATTTACTGAGGCTCCGACGCTGTGCCAGATGGAAATGTGGATGTTTCAGGGGGCGGACGATGGAAAATCTGGCAGAATGCGGGGACGAAGATTGACGCGCCGATTTTGGGAAATGGAGATTTGCTGGCGGCAGTGGCCGGGGATGGGAGGTATCCACAGTTCTGGTTTACGACCAATGACTTCTGGCAAATGGAAAGTGCGGCGAACTGGGAATTCTTTCATGATAACAGTTCTGCCAAATGTGATCCGGCGGTAAGCGGCGGAAGCCCCAGACCGGTAGGGCGTATGGTGTTTGATATTCCTGCTATGGAGGGTGCCAGGTGGTATACGGAGCAGAAGTTTGCCACGGGAGAAACTATAACAATATTGACAAATTCCGCCGGAGAGAAATGTTCTCTGAAAAGCTGGGTGGCTGCAGATGAGAACATTCTTGTGGTAGAGTTTGAGAGTGAGACAGATCTGGATGTGGAATTTGATTTTTATTTTCCGGATGAAATAGGAAAAGGCTGCGAAAAAGCTGTGGATGTCTGGGGAAGCGGTGAGTTGGAGAATATCCAGAACGGAATGTTCGCTGGACTGGTGACGGGACGTCCGCTGCAGGTAAAGAAAACCGGCGGTGGGATTGTAAGTGGATACCGGCAGTTTTCAGATCATGTGGATATTCCAACTAAGGTTGGTTTTGCTGGGGGCTTTCTGAAGGAAACGAAGTAATTGGCGGCGTTGAAGTTTGGGTTCTTTAAAGAAAGAATCTATTATATCCACTGAGGAAAGTGGGAATAAATCAAATAAAGCGGTATTTACAGAACCTTCGGCGGGAAACGGTATTTTAAAGAATGTTGAGGCAGTTAAAGCATTTGGAAATACAGGGAAGCTAAGTGACAGAAGCACTCATAAAAAAATAAAAGCCGGTAAGCGGGCAACATTCGTTCTGCCGTGCGCTCCTGGGCGGAAGTGCAGCAGGCCTTATGAGTATGCCTTTTCCCAGGGCAAGGTGGATAACGGAAAAAGATGTGGAAACTCTTCATGAACGGCACCGGGCATGGTGGAAAAAGTTTTGGAGTGTTTCCGAAATTTCCCTGGATGATCCGGTGATCGAGCAGAGATATTATCTGTCGAAGTATAATGCTGGCA
>ENA-OQCX01000610-OQCX01000610.1-human-gut-metagenome-genome-assembly--contig:-NODE-610-length-18308-cov-2.264837_pt1 | contig 18308 bp, 24 predicted proteins | sample MGYA00242762_ERZ504587 | MGnify/ENA primary metagenome ERZ504587 (study PRJEB26092, sample SAMD00036337) | human gut metagenome | host: Homo sapiens | study: EMG produced TPA metagenomics assembly of... | reverse complement strand
ACGATAAGGCAACAAGTATTCACAAAAAATCTTCAAATGAAAGAGAACGGTTCCATGGACGTTTCTGCCAATTATCAAAAGCACGGTCTATATTGTCTATCAAGTATTCGGCTGTGATAATATGGGCATCATATATTTTAGGAAGATTACGATAGGTATAATGCCCCCAACGTCTGGCATAAGTCTGGTCTATTTGTCCGAAAGGACTATAATAAGTACGTACACGCTTCACACTATCCATTTCACCTCCCTGTTGGTAGGAATAGCAATGAGGCATATTCCGTATCAAAAATTTAGCCGCTTCCAATTTTAAAGAATCATAGGTATAATGCTGAAGCAGTATCTCCAATTCCAAACGATTAGAAGTAGCAAAATCTAAAGCATGTTTCAATTGTTTCTGCTCAAAAGAAGAGTGGGCACAAGAGATACATACTAATGAAAAAAGGACAAGGAGTCTTGCTAAGAACATAATATTATTCATTTGTTAATTTGGTGGAATAGTATAATTTACCCCTGCGAAAACATAAATTAAAACTAAACTCAAAACACACCTTATTCTTCCCGCTATCTGATACAATCTAAAACACAGGAATTAAATTATGTACCTGAGTAAAACTACATTTCAACCAGTCTGAAGAATCAGACTCAATTGATATTTTTAGTTTCAATAATTAGTTACTTCATCTTATTTTCAGAAAAGGAGAGAATAAGGATTCACACTTACAATAAAATAAAGATACTATATTTGTCATCGTACTTTACTAAATAGTTCATTAAATTCAAGTGCTACTACAGAAGGATTTAAATTTTCCTCAAAGGATTCCACATCCTTATTTTCCCATATATACCCCAAACAATATAATTTATTATCATTAGACAAATACTGAGTATTAAACAAATAGGATTCTGCAGAATTCCACCATCAATTTTGATGATAACTTCCTCTTGCAAATTCTTACTAATAATCCAATAATAAACCTCTGGGATTCGTTCACCTTCATTGTTCAATAAAACATTTAAAAATATATAATCATGATTTTCCAGATAATTTATAATAGATGCATAGTTAGAACGCTGCAATTCTTCTATAACTTCCATGCCCGATAATTCATGTAATTTCTTAGGCAGCTTATAATTAGGAAAGTCCATAGCATATGATAAGTCCAATTTCCCATTTTCTATCGTATACAAATCATGATTTAGCGACTCATGAAACGTCAACCATTCTCCATTTCTTCCAAAATTATTCTCTACCATCGGAAGCATATTAGACTTTTGATGAAGATAATATGCCACATTGGCGATATTTTCATCTGTACAAATCATTTAGCATCGCCATACGTGGTGTTGTTACCTACATAAAACCAATAATTCTGCCTATCATCTATGGCAAAAGAAAACGCAGGATAAGTAACCTCCTTCTTGTCTAAGAAATCTCCCCCAAAAGTATAACAAAAAATTCCTCCATCTGATAGGACCTCTAAAACTTTACTTTTCTGATTAACAACGACATCATAGACGCTAGTATATTCACCAGGGCATTTCCCCTGTGTCCGATATAACCGGAAAACTAGTCCATCACTAGTAAAGCTAAGTATAGATGATTCTGAATTTTTTGAATATACAATCCAACCACTGTCAACTTTAATTATAGATGAATTACGATCGACCATACTAGAATCTGAAAAACTGAGAACGGTTATATCCTTACTCAAAGTCAATTTGCTTTGCTCAAGTGTGATTGCTTCAGTTTTATTAAAAATATAATCAAATGTTTTTTTATGTTTTACACTACATGAAACAAAAAGAAATGGGAAAAATATTAATATCAAACTTTTTCATTATATAGAATTTAAAGTTAAAATAAGCTCCAATCCAATGGAGTATATGAATTGGAGCTGTTTCAAATTTATATCATAATACTCTCATTTTATCTGCACGGCCTTCGACAACTTTCTGCAGTTCGTCTTGAAGTACACATATAATTCATGTTTAATGGTGCACAATACCCCATAGTTTGGTATCTATTTGTTGTCGAAGATTCACCACTAGCCAACGCTTCCACATTAGCCAAAGCCAAATCAGACATTACATCCGATTGCTGAGCATTATACACATTCATTCCTGCTATCAAAGCAAACGCAACAACCAAAGTTGCCTTCAAAATATTCTTCTTCATCTTATTTCTAGTAAAAAAAAATTATTATTATTCATATTTTCATCTTATTCTCGGAAAGAACTCCACCGCAGAAAAAACAAAAATACCGCTTGCTTATTCTGATTATTTACACTACTTTTACATCGGACTTAACCTCCTTTTCTTTTAGGAGAGAGCCACAGGGTGGAAAGAATCGACTTTCGGCAAAGAAAATGAATTTCTTTCCATCCGCTTTTTACTCCCATTGATTCATACTTCATCCTTTATTCAGCATTCCCCGTTACCTTCAAACGAAGTGGAGAATTATCTGCATTGCAATAAATGGTAACCGTCTTACTGAAATGCTCAGCCTTTTCGGCTTCATAAATCACGGTCAGTTCCGCTTTTTCTCCCGGACGAACACCCTCCTTATTATAGTTTACCTTGGTACATCCACAGGAAGTGATGACATCGTATATCACCAGTACATGCTGTCCCGTATTGGTCAGTGTGAACTTGCGTTCCTGCTTCTCCGACTGAGGAAATGAACCGAAGTCTATGCTTGTTACGTCCAGACTGACTTTCGTTATCGGTGTTTCCGCTTTTACAACTTCACCACCTGTCAATACTTTCAAATAAAGTTCCTTCACCTTTGGATTGTGAACAGGATTGCCTATAGCCGCCACCCTGTTGTCTTTATCCAATAGAAATGTCTGGAAAGTCATTTCATCCGGAAAGTGGTTCAATCGGTTAAAATCGTCCTTTTCATCGAAACAAACAGGATAGACAAATGCATCACGACGGGTAATATAACGCAGTCTTTCATATCTTTCGGATGGAAATAGAAGACAAAGGGAACCGGACGGTTCAACGTTGAATCAACTTCCTGCATAAACAGCTTCCAGCGAAGCAATTGTAACTTACAACTAGTACAGCCTACAGAATCGATATAAGTCACTACCTTATAATCCGCATCCGCTAAAGAAAAGTCCACTGTATCCTTCCCTTGAATAGTAAAAAAGGAATGGGCAGGAAAGAGAATTTCTTTCCCTTCCCATTCCTCAACCAAACGAGCGATTTTATCTTTTTCTGATTCCTTGCAGGAGGAAAAAAGAGCAAAAACACATAGTAATAGACAAAGGTATCTCATTGATTAATCCAAGCCAAAAGGTCTAATTACGCACTCTACTTTTTCTCCAGTACTGCAAGTCACATTCCCACTACCCAGACATATATCACGTCCAAATTCTCCTGCAGCCAATGCTTCCACATTATCTAAAAGAAACTCACTCTCTACCGGCTTTCCGGATTGCTTTTCCCAAGCCATTACCGCCATTAGCATAACAACGGTAAATAATACAAATACTTTTTTCATTGGTTTATCATTTTTGTGTGAAGGTAGAGAACATCTATCGGGCACGCAATTTTTCCCTTAAATTGATCTTAAGGTGACCTTAAAGTTTTCTTAAGATTCAAAAAATCCCCATTTCATCGGAAGGATTATTTTAATGCCCTGATCTCCAAATCATAAGGTTCATCCAATTAAATCATATTCTTTCTTTAACTTATAAGTTCCTTTTTTATAAATATGCGTATCTTTGCAATCTCTAACATGAACAAGAAACATGAAAATACCGACAAACTTATTCAAGTTTAGCTTTATTGCATTGGGATGGATTGTATTCATCCTGCTATGTTATGTTGCTTTTAAAGATGAAAAGGCAAATGCTCTGATAACAATGAAGGACAGCCTACGTGAAGCAATCAATATTGATTATCAGGAACGATTAAACAAAATACTTGTTAGTTATCGCCCTTTAGGCAGAAAGGTAAAAGGTGTCCAAATAGAATACGGTGATAGTCTAGAAATCATTTATTTTGAAGACAGCACCCATGAGTCACTGGCTACCCAACTGGCCAACCAGTATGTGATGACAAGGATTATCCCCGTCAATCCAGACAATTTCAATAAGATCTTCCAAGAAGAATGGGAAAAGAATGGAGTTTCCGCCGCTAAGACGGGAATCATTTACCGCTACAACAAGAAAAAGGTATTCAGTGACAATGATTCAATCTCTTTCCAGAAAGCTCTTGTCACCCCTGTACAAGCAATAGACGCTAAAAGAACCGCCGGCGTACAGGCATGGGCTATGATTCATTGGACAGAAATAGTAAAACATACCACTCCAAAAGTGTTATGGAGTATCATTGCTTATTTCATTGTCTTGATATGGGTGTCTCTGTCATTTCTGAAAAAACCACAGGAAAAAGAAACTCCCGCCAATCCGGACTGCATACCATGTGAAGAAATTCCTGACAATCCGGACTACATACAATTGGGGAAAATGACTTTAAAGTTGGAAAGCAAGAAACTATATATTGGCGACCGGCTTTGCCACATAGCACCGGCAGATTTCAATCTGCTGGAACTGTTTATCAAAACGCCCAAGCATCTTTTGACTAAAGAAGATATTAAAAATGCTTTCTGGCCGAAAGATAACAATCCCGAAAATAAAATATATAGTCATATCTCCACACTTAAATCCTCACTCAAGGACTTTCCCGAATATCAGATAGTGACAGAAAAAGGAGGATACCGACTGGTTATCTCCTCAAACGAATGAATAGCTCCTATTTCCAATAATAAGCATACATAAGGTATACAATCTTACTTAAAATCACCAACCCACCGCAGCAGGAACAAAGCATTTCTCACAGCGGAACGAGTTGTTTCATTAAGGTGGAATAATTTATTTCATCAAGGTAAAACTAAATATTCCACCATATAAAACTATTTGTTCCACCATATAAAATTAATTGTACCAAACAGTGGAACACACTGTAATACACGGGAAACAAAGAGATTCTCGTTACTATATTCTGATTCATTCATTATAGGCCACAGGACAATGCAGTGCAGGACAATAACACTGTGACAGACTTTTATCTGTCACACTCTCCGTCACGCTATCTGTCACATCTTAACAACCTGTTTTTCAGAAAAATAATTAGTACTGTGACAGTGTGACAGATAATTCTCACTTTTAAACTCTATGAAAGCAAACTTGAAAATCATCCATATTCCTTCACCCTGAAGGATTTTTTTTGGCTGAAGCTTTCCGGGTACAAATCCGTCATTATAATCAGCTAAGAACTAACATCTTACATAAGGATGAAGGATTTGAAAGAAAAAACGCATGAATTCTAAATTGGTATAAGCAGACAGTCCAGCTCATAAAACACTAGAACCTTTTTAAAAAAGGTCCTGTTCTTTTTAAAAAAGATCCGGTTCTTTTCGGAAAACGAACTTATGTTTTTCCAACCATACACTACAATAAATTATCCGCCATTATAGGATAACACGGTGATTTCTTTTCAAAACTTCCTCTATTCCAATTCAAGGGGAAATTTCACTATCTGCTCGTCAGCATTGACATCCAAACCGAATAACATACCGGCAGCCTCATCTACATAAATACCGGCAATAGGACGATCCAATACATAGGTTTTCACCACATCGCCCTCGTGGTGGATATACGTAATATTTTACCACCCTGCTGATAGGCATCGGCCAACTTCATAATATCCTTAAATTTACGACCGTCATAAATGGTATAAATGTATTGGTCAGTCACCTGCACATCATAATAACAGATTCTCCCCGCCGGAAGTCCATACCCTTCAGGACTCACTTTAAATTGGGGTTCACCATCCCCACCCAATTCTCCTATATGCTTTTGTGAAGCCATGCTATAAATATCGAGCCTATCTCCAAACTGAGTGACAGAAACCAATATCTTCTTATCAGGACTGAATGATACAAAACTGTTCCAGCCTTGAGCCACAGCAGGCGCACTTTCTCTCAACAGTTCCGGATCGGACACAGGTATCTGCTCGGATTTACGAAGCAATTCGCCGGAAGAGAGTGAAGCCCAACTGAAACGGTTCTCACCGGAATAATCGGGGATAACAACAGTAGAGGCATCCTTCAAATCAAAATCAAGGGAACGGAACAAGCGCTTATCCAACAAAATATCCTTTTCCTGTTTGGGAGTTTTCCCCCCGGCTATACCGCTATATTGATACATCCTGCCCTTGCCGTCATCAAGCACCCACACCGTGTCCTGCCCTGCAAAACGGATATTCGCCGCATAAATGGACTCACCCGGACCTTCCCCACGCTTTCCAAAAGAAGACTGATATTGAAAATCGGGATAAGTAAATACATGATAATAGTAATCGGCATTGTGCAAATCCAATATCACCGCCTTGTCACCCTGTACACGCATACGATAGGCATACCGGAACAGAGCCGTATCAATGGGAACAATCTCCCCTTTCAGAACTTCTCCCTTCCGCACCGCTTCTTCTATGATTGACTCACTGGATACCTGCTGTTGGTGGCGTTGCCCGGTACACGCCACCAACAAAGGGAATAAAACGCATAATAGTTGTTTGTTTTTCATTTGATTTCTATATTTACTTATCTGGCACAAAGTAAACAAACTATTCATAAAAACAAGAAGAAACGACCTTAGATTTACCTTAAATCTTCATTTTAGATTCGTCATAGACATCTCTTTTTCACGAGTAGATTTTCATTTCTTCCCATTTCATCGAAGTTCAGATACTTTGCCATTTACTAAGTGCAAACATTTCAAAACAGCTCGGACAGACATACCCATAGAACAAGAAATACATCACAATAAATTCCATTTTCCACAAAATAGGTTTATATGATGAAAATCACTATCTTTGTTCTATGAATAGATTGGTTATAGTAGGATGTGGACGACTTGCTGAAATTATAACAAACGCAGTTGTCAAAGGAATGTTGCCCGACTATGAATTAGTAGGCGTATATTCGCGTACGGCATCAAAGGCCGAACACATTGCGAATAAAATGAGGCAACACGGAAAAATGTGTGCAGCCTGTCACACTTTAAAAGAACTGTTGGAATTAAAACCTGATTATCTGGTGGAATCAGCCTCGCCTGCCGCAATGAAAGAACTGGCCTTACCCACCTTGGAAAACGGAACTTCCATTATCACCCTATCCATAGGAGCTTTGGCAGACACCTCTTTTTATGAGAAAGTCAAAGAAACGGCCAAGGCAAACGATACACGGGTTTACTTGGTATCCGGGGCCACCGGAGGATTTGATGTATTAAGAACCACCTCTTTGATGGGAAATGCTACAGCTCGTTTTTTCAATGAAAAAGGACCTGATGCTTTGAAAGGCACATCGGTTTACAAGGAAGAGCTGCAACAGGAAAGACGCATTGTCTTTTCCGGCAATGCAACAGAGGCAATAAATGTTTTTCCAACCAAAGTAAATGTATCTGTCGCAGCCTCATTGGCTTCCGTAGGACCGGACAATATGCAGGTATCCATACAGTCCACCCCTGGATTTACAGGTGATACTCAAAAAGTGGAAATCAAAAATGAACAAGTACACGCAGTAGTAGAAGTGTACAGCGCCACATCAGAGATTGCAGGATGGTCTGTAGTGAACACCCTGCTCAATATCACTTCACCCATTGTATTCTGACAAATTGGCCAGCACCTTCTCGCTCAGGCGGTCAAACGCCTGGCGGGTACGGCCGGTTGATACTTGCATACAACGCACATGCGGATGGGTAAGCAATGCCGTACTCCCCAATGCTCCTAATGTATCACAAAAACAAAGATTATCTTCCTCCAACCATCGGGTAAACGAAGATTCATCCCACGCAGGTGACAATCCTGTGTTAAATAGTATCTTCCTATTTCCAAGTGCCTTGAACTCCGCCTCATGCAACAAAACCGTATTCTTATTCAAGCAACAGCATACCACTTCACTCCATGTCAAAAGTTCATTCAAAGGCATAAAACGATAACCTTTCGCACCGGCTTCTTTTTTTTCACTACGGGCATAATAAGCTATATCCGCACCAAAAAACTTCATTGCATCCGCTATCATACCACCAGATTTTCCTAAGCCTACAATACCCACTTTCAAGCCGGTAATCTCCCGGGGAATCCCTTCCCACGGCTTCTGACCGAATCCATGAAGACAACGCACCAGTCGCTGACTACATATTCTATTACCCCTTCATCACCATAGTCACGAATACCTGTCACCGTAATACCGCGTTCATTAGCATAACGGATATCCACATTCGCACTTTCGGGAGAGTATAGTGAACAACACATACCGATATACCGGACATTCGGACATCTCTCTAAAATATACCGGTTTATTTGTGATGTATAACTTAACAATACAGCATCCGCATCTCCGATCCGAGCAATAATCTCATTATCCCCCGCCGGAATATCAGAGTACATAACAACCTCATCTGCAAAAGAATATAACGCTTTTTCTGCTGACAGAACCAGACTGACAGGTTCTATTGCTACAAGTTTCTGAAACATAGTATTTTTAATTTGACTGGTAAAGATAGTAAAAAATGCGGCAAAGAGACTTTTTTCATCCAAGATTGTTTATTTTTGCATCCAAAACGAAAAAATTAAAAGAATAATGGGAGCAGGAAAATGGATTGGTGGTATTCTGGGATTCATGACTATGGGACCACTGGGAGCTTTGGCCGGATTTGCCTTAGGCTCATTGCTGGATGGAAACAACGGACTTTTTGGCAATACATACGAAAAAGGACAGGCGGAAGCCGGAAACTATGACGAAGGCCAGCGGAATAGCTTTTTATTCTCCATGTTGGTTATGGCGTCTTACATCATCCGTGCAGACGGACGCATCATGCACAGCGAAATGGAATATGTACGCCAATTCTTAAGAATGAATTTCGGCGAAGAGGCAGTCATCCAAGGAGAACAGATTTTGCTGAATCTTTTTGAACAGCGCAAACAGATGGAGCGTCAAAACCCGATGGCATTTAAAAATACCATCCATGAATGTGGTGCACAGATTGCCGCGAACCTGCCTTACGAACAACGGCTGCAATTGTTGGACTTTCTGGTAAACATAGCCAAAAGTGACGGAAGCGTATGCTCTGAGGAAATAGCAGCATTAAAAGAAGTGGCACAATGCATGGAACTGTCGCCCAAAGAAGTGGAATCCATGCTGAACTTAAGCGGAAACTCATTGGAAGAAGCTTACAAAGTACTTGAAATTGACCCGTCCGCCACCAATGAGGAAGTACGTACAGCCTATCGCCGTCTGGCATTAAAACATCACCCTGACCGTGTTGCTACATTGGGTGAAGATGTGAAAAAAGCGGCAGAAGAGAAGTTCCAACAAATTAATAACGCTAAAGAACGAATTTATAAAGCCAGAGGAATAAAGTAAAAAAGAATATTTCGTGAAAACAAGAAGGAGGTGTGTCCATCCCTTAGGGATTTTTGACCACCTCCAACAACAAATTAAAACTCACTGGTAAAATGGAACTTAATATGCTTGAAGTCCATTTGTGCCATTTGAAGTACATAATTGCTATCAGCCAAGAATACATCCCTTCCTTCACGATCCTTGGCCATATACTGATATTTACGTTTTTTGAAAGCTTCCAGTTCTTCCGGGTCATCACTTTCCACCCAACATGCCTTGTATAGGCTGATAGGCTCCCATCGGCATTTTGCATTATATTCATTTTCCAGACGATACTGGATCACTTCAAACTGCAACTGCCCTACCGTACCGATAATCTTACGTCCATTAAACTGATTGATAAATAACTGTGCCACACCCTCATCCATCAACTGGTCAATACCTTTAGCCAATTGTTTCTGTTTCATAGGGTCAGCATTCTCAATGTATTTAAACATCTCGGGCGAAAAACTGGGAATTCCACGGAAATGAAGTTTCTCACCTTCAGTCAGCGTATCACCGATCTTGAACGTTCCGTTATCCGGCAAACCGATGATATCTCCCGCCCAAGCCTCGTCTACTGTTGTTTTACGCTGTGCCATAAACTGAGTGGGAGAAGAGAAACGCATCGTCTTGTCATGACGTACATGATAATAAGGAGTATTACGGGAAATTTGCCCGAACAAATTTTACAAAATGCAATACATGAACGATGATTAGGATCGATATTAGCTGTGATCTTAAAGACAAATCCGGTAAATTTCGGTTCATCGGGTTCCACCTCACGTTCTTCTGTCTTGGTAGGACGGGGGCTCGGAGCAATTTCCACAAATGTATCCAGCAGTTCCTGTACACCGAAGTTATTCAATGCCGACCCGAAAAATACAGGAGCCATCTCGCCTTTCAGGTACTCCTCCACATTGAATTCAGGATAAACACCGTCAACCAGTTCCAGTTCTCCGCGCAATTTTTCAGCCAAAGGAGCACCGATCTGGTTGTCTAGTTCTTCCGTATTGATATCAACCTCCACTTTTTCTGTTACCACCTGTTTGGAAGGTTGGAAAAGATTCAGTTTATGTTCATAAAGGTTATACACACCTTTGAAACGGGGACCGCTTTCAATAGGCCACGTCAGAGGACGTACATTGATAATGAGTTCCTCCTCCAGTTCATCCAACAAATCAAACGGATCTTTCGCCTCACGGTCCATTTTGTTGACAAATATGATTACCGGAGTATTACGCATACGGCATACTTCCATCAGCTTACGTGTCTGCGTTTCCACACCTTTCGCACCATCCACCACAATAATGACACTATCTACGGCTGTCAAAGTACGATAAGTATCCTCGGCAAAGTCCTGATGGCCCGGAGTATCCAGAATATTGATTTTATAATCATTGTAATCAAACTCCATCACAGAAGTGGTCACAGAAATACCACGCTGCTTTTCAATGTCCATCCAGTCGGATGTGGCGGTCTTCTTTATCTTATTACTCTTTACGGCTCCGGCCACCTGTATCTGTCCGCCAAAAAGTAACAATTTTTCAGTTAGAGAGGTCTTACCGGCATCCGGATGCGCTATAATCGCAAACGTCCGTCTTCTTTCTATTTCACTATTCATATTTTATTATGCATTTAATTCTTTGATACATGCTTCCAGACTCTCTTCCCAATGAGGAATCTCAATGTTATAAGTAGTTTTAATCTTGGTCTTGTCCAATACGGAATAATGGGGACGGGGAGCCTTTGCCGGATATTCATTTGTATGCAGGGGACTGACCTTACAGGTCGTGATACCGGCAATACGATGGATAGCTTGGTAAAATCATACCAGGAACATACTCCTTCATCACTGAAATGATAAACTCCCGGAACCACTCCCTTATAAATGGCTGTAAAGATAGCACGTGCCAGATCACGGGCATATGTCGGTGTACCAATCTGATCAAAGACCACACCCAAAGTTTCCTTTTCCTTTCCCAGACGGAGCATCGTTTTTACAAAATTATTCCCAAAAGTGGAATAAAGCCATGCGGTACGGATAATCATTGTTTTTTTGCAATACTCCAATGCATTCGTTTCACCGGCCAGCTTGGTCTTGCCGTAAACAGAATTGGGACAAGGAACATCCCCCTCATTATAAGGAAGATGTTTCGTGCCATCGAACACATAATCCGTTGATATCTGAATAAACTCACCCCAGTTGGCTTCAGCCGCCTTCGCCAGATAGCTCACTGCGTTCTTATTCAGCTTGGTGCATAACTCTATATCATCCTCTGCCTTATCTACCGCCGTATAGGCGCACAGTTCACTATGACATGAATATTATTCTCTTTTACGAAAGTCATCACCGCCTGCTCATCACAAATGTCCAATTCGGCTACATCCGTAAAAAACAAGTGTATTCCTTGTATTCAGCCGATAGCACACGCATTTCATTTCCTAATTGACCGTTGGCACCAGTCACCAATATATTCTTCATTTCTATTTCATTTATTAGAATTCCAATTCTCCTTTTTTATCCTCTATATAGTAGTTTGACAACATAGCCAGCAATGTCGAGATTGCTTCTTGTGCCTTTCTTGTTTCCTCACTGATTTCTTTCTTTTGCAATTTCAACAATAAGATACCATAAAGCGCCTCAAAACAAGTTTCCAGTTCAGGCTCCTCTTTATCCGCACCTTTAGCGCGTAACTCTACAATATAAGGCAATACTTTATAATAAGCAGAATTATAATAAGGAAACTTAGGGGAACGCAATAACTGCAAATGAAGGTCGGTAAGCCAAGTTATAATGTTTTTATTAATCTGCAAATGGCCTTTTTCCATAATCCCTTCATGACGCATCATCTCAATCAAATCCATATACCACTGGGTGAGTTCCGCTTTCTGCTCTTCCGTTAACGGATAAGGAGCTATGATGGTGCTTTTTATCTTTTCCATATCACAGCCGTTGGCACGGATTAAATCCTCTATCTGCCACATATATATAAGATACTCGGCTATATTCTTTTCTTTTAACTGCCTGGAAACGAACATACTTTTAAATTAAAATTGATAATTAAAAAATTAAAAAACCACGTATGATACACAAGATATGTTTCTTTGTCAGTACATCGTTTTTCCTAAAATAGTATAAATGAAACCTGCGACTGAAATCAGCATCACTACAATACCAATCACACGGTTCAAAATCCAAATGCCGCGTAAATTAAAACGGGTGCGTACTTTATTGACAAAATACGTAATTCCGAACCACCAGAGAAGAGCCCCAATACAATAGCCAAATACCCACCAGTGAAAGCCTATGGGACTGCCCGGCATCACAAAAGAAAAACGGGCAAACAAACCTATAAACAGGAATATAATGAGGGGGTTGGAGAGAGTCACAAAAAAAGCAGTAACAAAATTATGAAGATAACTGCCCGGGGTAGAAGATACAGGACGGATAGACTGGACAGGATTACTACGGAAAGTATAAATACCGAAAAAGAACAGCATGATACTGCCGATAATTTGTAACAAAACTTGGTTCTTTGCCAAGAAATCATCCATAAAACTCATGCCATAACCTGTAATCAAGCATAGCCTATATCACTAAGGGCAGCTCCCAGACCGGTAACAAATCCATACCATCGTCCCTTGTTCAGTGTGCGCTGTATACAAAGTACCCCAACAGGACCTAACGGCGCAGAAACCACTACACCGACGATAAGCCTTTCACCAATAAATCGAGTATGGTTACTTGTTCTATCCAATTCATGCTGCAAAGATGCTACTTTTTTACGAAAGTACCTATATTTACGCTCAAAATTCTTTCATACCCCGTCTCTTTTATATAACTTTGCACCTTATTAATAGACCCTTGATATTAGAACTAGTTTTCAATTAACAAAACAACTATAAAAGTGCTATGATTCTATTTTTCAGAACACCCACTAAAAGTGTAATAGCAACAGAAGTCAGCCAGGAACTGGCTTCTGAGGATATTCAGAAATTAAGCTGGCTTTATGGTGAAGCCACTGTAGAGAACGAAGAGAACCTGAAAGGTTGCTTCATCGGACCGCGTCGGGAAATGATTACTCCCTGGAGTACAAATGCTGTAGAAATCACTCAGAACATGGGTCTTACAGGTGTCTTACGCATTGAGGAATATTTCCCTGTAAAAGACGAAAACGCCGAGTACGATCCTATGCTGCAACGTATGTATAAGGGATTGAACCAGGAGATTTTCACAGTCAACATCAAACCCCAGCCGATTGTTCACATCGAGAACCTCGAAGAATACAATGAAAAAGAAGGTCTGGCACTTTCCCGTGAGGAAATGGACTATTTGCTGAAGGTTGAAAAAGATTTGGGACGTAAATTAACCGATTCCGAAGTATTCGGCTTCGCACAGATCAATTCCGAGCATTGCCGCCATAAGATATTCGGCGGAACATTCATTATTGATGGTCAGGAAATGGAGTCTTCCTTGTTCCAGATGATCAAGAAAACGACTGCTGAAAATCCCAACAAGATTATTTCCGCTTATAAAGATAATGTAGCATTTGCCGAAGGACCGATAGTAGAGCAATTCTCTCCGGCCGATCATTCCACTTCCGATTATTTCATTATCAAAGATATCAAGACTGTTATCTCACTGAAAGCCGAAACACATAACTTCCCGACAACCGTAGAACCATTCAACGGTGCATCTACCGGTACCGGTGGTGAGATCCGTGACCGTATGGGCGGTGGCAAGGGCTCATGGCCCATTGCTGGTACTGCCGTTTATATGACCTCTTATCCCCGTACTGATGAGGGACGCGAATGGGAAGACATCCTTCCTGTCCGCCAATGGTTATACCAGACTCCGGAACAGATCTTAATCAAGGCTTCCAACGGTGCTTCCGATTTCGGTAACAAATTCGGTCAACCGCTGATTTGTGGTTCTGTACTGACATTCGAGCACCAGGAAAACGGCGAGAAGTATGCATACGACAAAGTGATTATGCTGGCAGGAGGAGTAGGTTACGGTACTCAGCGCGACTGTCTGAAAGGACACCCCGAAAAAGGAAATAAAGTCGTTGTAATGGGTGGTGATAACTATCGCATCGGCTTGGGTGGAGGTTCGGTCTCTTCTGTTGAGACAGGCCGGTACTCATCGGGAATCGAACTAAACGCCGTTCAACGTGCCAATGCGGAAATGCAAAAACGTGCCTATAATGTAGTCCGTGCATTGTGTGAAGAAGATAACAACCCGATTGTTTCCATTCACGACCACGGTTCGGCCGGCCACGTGAATTGTTTATCCGACTGGTAGAAGAAAACGGTGGATTAATTCATATGGACAAACTACCTATCGGTGACCAGACTTTGTCTGCCAAAGAAATTATCGCCAACGAATCTCAGGAACGTATGGGATTGCTGATTGACGAGTCGGCTATTGAACATGTACAAAAAATTGCTGATCGCGAACGTGCGCCGATGTATACCGTAGGTGAAACAACCGGAGACGCCCGCTTTGCCTTTGAACAGGCCGATGGGGTACGTCCGTTCGATCTGGCAGTAGATCAGATGTTCGGTTCTTCTCCGAAAACCTACATGGTTGACAAGACCGTAGAACGCCATTATGAAAATGTTTCATACGAAACTTCCAAATTAAATGAATATATCCGCCGCGTACTTCAGCTGGAAGCTGTTGCTTGCAAAGATTGGTTAACCAATAAAGTAGACCGTTCCGTAACCGGTAAAATCGCTCGCCAACAATGTCAAGGTGAAATTCAGTTGCCTCTGAGCGATTGTGGTGTAGTAGCTCTCGACTATCGTGGCGAAAAAGGTATAGCAACTTCTCTAGGCCATGCTCCCCAAGCCGCCTTAGCCAATCCGGCCGCAGGCTCTGTTTTGTCGGTAGCCGAAGCACTGACTAATATCGTATGGGCCCCGATGGCGGAAGGATTGGACAGCATTTCCTTGTCTGCCAACTGGATGTGGCCATGCCGCGCCCAGGAAGGTGAAGACGCCCGCCTGTACACTGCCGTAAAAGCCCTTTCCGATTTCTGCTGCTCATTGCAAATCAATGTACCGACCGGAAAAGATTCTTTGTCTATGACTCAGAAATATCCTAACGGTGAAAAGATCATCAGTCCGGGAACTGTCATCGTTTCTGCCGGCGGTGAAGTTTCGGATGTGAAGAAAGTGGTTTCTCCTGTATTGGTAAATGATGAAAAGAGCACTATCTACCATATTGATTTCAGTTTTGACAAGTTACGTCTGGGAGGTTCTGCTTTTGCACAATCATTGAACAAAGTAGGTGACGATGTACCGACTGTACAAAATCCTGAATATTTCCGCGACGCATTCCTGGCTGTACAAGAATTAGTAAATAAAGGTCTGATTATGGCCGGTCACGATATTTCTGCCGGTGGTCTTATTACTACACTGCTTGAAATGTGCTTCTCGAATATGGAAGGTGGTATGGAAATCAGCCTGAACAAGATTAAGGAAGATGACATTATCAAGATATTGTTCGCCGAAAATCCGGGTATTGTTATCCAGGTAAAAGATAAGCACAAAGAAGAAGTGAAAAAGATCTTGGAAGACGCAGGCATAGGCTACGTAAAATTAGGTAAACCGACTGAAGAACGACATATCCTGGTAGAAAAGGGAGATGCGACTTACCAGTTCGGCATAGACTATCTGCGCGATGTATGGTATTCTACCTCTTACTTGCTAGACCGCAAGCAGAGCATGAACGCTGCGCCAAAAAACGTTTCGAGAACTACAAGAAACAACCTTTGGAATTTGTATTCGACAAATCATTCACCGGCAAACTTTCACAATTCGGCCTTAACCCCGACCGTCGTACTCCGACAGGTATCAAAGCGGCTATTATCCGTGAAAAAGGAACCAATGGCGAACGCGAAATGGCCTACATGCTCTATTTGGCAGGATTTGATGTGAAGGATGTAACAATGACCGATCTGTCAGCGGACGTGAGACATTAGAGGACATCAATTTCATCGTATTCTGCGGTGGGTTCTCTAATTCGGACGTTTTAGCTCTGCCAAAGGATGGGCCGGAGGTTTCTTATTCAACGAGAAAGCCAAGAAGGCGCTGGATAACTTCTATGCACGTCCTGACACCTTGAGTCTGGGTATCTGCAACGGTTGCCAGCTGATGGCCGAGTTAGGGGTTGTTTATCCGGAACATGTAAAGAAACACAAAATGTTGCACAATGATTCGCACAAGTTCGAATCGAACTTCATCTCGGTCGAGATCCCAAAAAACCATTCTGTCATGTTCGGTTCTTTAAGCGGTTCCAAATTAGGAATCTGGGTGGCTCACGGCGAAGGCAAGTTCTCTTTCCCGTATGAAGAAAAAGAATACCATATTGCACTTAAATACAACTACGAAGGCTATCCTGCCAATCCGAACGGTTCGCCTTGGTCGGTTGCCGGTGTCTGCTCTCACGACGGACGCCATCTGGCAATGATGCCTCACTTGGAACGTGCGATGTTCCCATGGCAATGCGGTTACTATCCTGAAGACCGACGAAACAGTGACGAAGTCACTCCATGGATCGAAGGTTTCGTGAACGCACGGAAGTGGATAGAAGAGCATAAGAAATAATATTTGGATAGGAAGTTGCGTTATAATAATATAGCGCAACTTTTTTATTTATGAAAGGTTTATCTATTACTCATTTAAATATTATCCATTATGAAAAAAGATTGCTTTATTATTGTTGATGTTCGTGGCGTTTCAGGTCAGTGCACAGGATTTCCATTTCTTACCGAAGATCGGATTGAACCTTGCCAATATGACAAATAGTGACGGAAGTATGAAGCCTGGTTGAACGTCGGGGTTGCCGCCGAGTTCCTATCAATCCGCAATTTTCCGTCGAGCCGGGAATCTATTATTCCATGCAAGGAGTGAAAGAATCAGAAGGCGGAATCTCCGGCAAAATCAAAAACGATTACATAAACATTCCTATCTATGCAAAAGCCTATCTATACAATGGCTTTTATGCATTTGCGGGACCACAATTCGGTTTCTTAGCCCGTTCTAAAGCAAGCGCCTCTTATAACGGTACTGACATTTCGGTTAATTCGAAAGATGCATTCAAAACATTTGATTTCGCACTAGGAATCGGCGTCGGCTATCAATTCGATTTAGGCTTGCTGGTTTCAATGAACTATAATATAGGATTCACCAATACCTTATCCGATGGCGACATCACATTAAATGGCAACTCCATGAATTGGGATGGGGAGAAATCCCGTAATGGCGTCCTGCAGATCAACCTCGGTTGGAGATTCTGAAATATCCGCTTGCCGGTATAAAATCCGACAGACATCCATTTTGAAACGGATAGGCTTCGAAGAACATTCGAATGCTTATCCGTTTTTTATGCTGCCCGACATTATAAATCACGGATTCTTATTATTGCGTCTTCCGTATTAATCCCTATCTTCGCGACCTAAACAATAAACAAGTACACTGATTCATGAAAAAGTTGCTATTTATCTTCTTTACAGCAGGTCTTATACAGGGATTTAGCTCTTGTTCCCACAAAGACACTCCAGATAATGCACTGGCATTGATCCCACAGCCCCAAGAAATGAAAGTCGGGACGGATCATTTCAAACTGACTCGCCGGGCAGCTATCACACTCGACACATCCAATCCTCAGTTAATAGGGATAGCTCGGTACTTCAACAATAAAGTTGCGTTGACAGCGACTGCTTTCCGCTTCCGGATGTATCCCTATGAGGAGGATGCATTTGAAAACGCCGTATTCGTTTTAGAGGGCAGGCGGCCTTACACTCTCGAGGACAGGGGAGAGTACCTGGCCGTCAC
>ENA-OQCX01000609-OQCX01000609.1-human-gut-metagenome-genome-assembly--contig:-NODE-609-length-18314-cov-2.145214_pt1 | contig 18314 bp, 24 predicted proteins | sample MGYA00242762_ERZ504587 | MGnify/ENA primary metagenome ERZ504587 (study PRJEB26092, sample SAMD00036337) | human gut metagenome | host: Homo sapiens | study: EMG produced TPA metagenomics assembly of... | reverse complement strand
CCGGCAAAAAACCCTGCTTTGCAGGTTGCATTTTTGATAGGCTTGCCTGTCAAGTTGCTTTTGCGTTACTCTTGGCAAGAGTACAGAACCGAGGAAGCACGATTGTTAAGAGACAGGAGGTGTAACTTATGCAAAGAACGATCAGCGCAATGGTCGGAAAAGGCTCAGTCAACCACAACAGCCGCAAATTCAAAGCGGAAAATGTGGACGGTAATCGAAGACATCTGAACATCGACTACTGCAATGAAAACATCAAAAAAGTCTATCACGAACTATTCGATGAAGCGCTGAAAAGATACAATGACAGGCAGACGAGAGCTGACAGAAAAATAGAAAACTACTATGAAAAAATCCGCAGTTCCAAACAGGAAAAACCGTTTCACGAATTGATTTTGCAGATAGGCGACAAGGAAAATATGAGCGCCGAAAGCGAAAACGGAAAGCTCGCCCGACAGATTTTAGATGAATACTATCGTGGATTTCAGGAGCGCAATCCTCGATTAAAAGTGTTCTCAGCACATCTGCATATGGACGAGGCAACGCCCCATCTGCACATTGATTTGTTCCCTTACCACTGGCAGCAAGCGTGGACTGGATACAAGGGTGTCGCTGAAACAGGCGCTTGCGGCGCAGGGATTTAAGGGCGGAAGCCGTGGAGATACCGAATGGAATCAATGGGTACAATCCGAAAAAGAACAGCTTGCCGCCGTGATGGAACGCCACGGAATCGAGTGGGAACACAAGGGTACGCACGAAAAACATCTCTCTGTTCTGGACTACAAAAAGCAGGAACGGGAGAAGGAAATCAACGCTCTTAAAAATAAACTCGCCGAGAAAAAAGATGAGTTTCGTGTGATGTCTGACCGTATCGAAAACTTTGATAACGGAGAAAGAGCATTGCAGAAACTTGATGAAAGTATCATGAACGAGCCTGAATATCAGCTCCCCGAGCCATCTGCAATGATGTCGGCAAGAAGCTATAAGGCAAAGTTTGTTGAGCCGCTTATAGCCAAATTGAAATCGCTGATCAAAACCTTATTCGCACGGTATTTCAAAGCGATAGACAGCTATAACAGGTTGAATGTCACAAACGCAAATCTGTATCGGGAAAACGAGAAGCTCTCAAAAATCAACGGTAAACTTACCGAAGAAAACACGAGGTTGAGGGCTGAAAACAAAAACTATTCACTGCTTCGCAGAGTATTTGGGCACAAACAGATAGACAGCTTGCTTGAACAGGCGAAAAATCTCAAAGGTCAAAAGCGTGATCATACACGCTCAAGATAAATCAATTTTCAGGAGATAAACAAAATGGCAAAGACAATTTTTGCAGAACTGGGCGGCAATTATGTACGGCAGGGAGATTATCTTTTCCCCTGCCTGTCCTTACCCACCGAAAAAGAAAATAAGCCTATTGGAGTATGGGGACAGCGGCATCTGCGCTATCTCAAACAGCACCGCAAGGTGCTTTACACCAACCTGCTTACAAGCGGCAAGTTGAACAGCTATCTTGCGGATATTGACAAGCAGGCGGAAGATATGTTTCTTCGGCTAATAGAGCAGATAGCAAATCGTGAGGGCGTGACCGAACAGTTAAAAGCGGAAAATCAGATGGAATGGGTTTGTAGGAAGAACAACATTCGCAGCAGGGCGATGGAGATTGTGAACGATGAACTAATTTATACTTAATGGAAATGAAGGCAGGGAGAATAATACCCCTTGCTTTCATTAGTTATTTTTTATTTGCCCAAAAAGTAAGATACATTTGTGCTACCGATTCAAGCAATACAAATAATATATGCAAGATAATAAAGATACAAATGGCCGTAATGTATTTCAATGTTATAATCGGCAAAAAATTCTGCACGAGAGAAAGTGTAATAAGCCCTACTAAATATATAATCTCAATAATAGCATTATAAGCTATGTTGGAAAGCAAAATCTGAAATAAGGATAATTGCTTTCCATTAACGGGCTTATATTGCTTTTTATTCGACTCAGTTTCCTTTAAGCATTGTATATTCTTGTTGTCTGCAGATACTAAAATCGTAATAATTGCTACAGAAAAAGAAATAAGAATTGCCACGATATTTATCTGTGTATCTATAAACCCAGAAAAGGTTGATATAACTTTTTCCGAATTACCTATATTGAAAAACATAGATAATAATAATGCAATCAAAGCGATTAGTATTGGAATAAGGAATTTAATAAAGACCTTTTTTCTTGAGATAAAATAATCTTTGATTGGAACAAAAATTATATTTTTCATGTCCTATTCCTCGTTCCTTCTATAAATTCTTGCGCTTTTCCAAAGAAATCTGAGCTGTTTACTTCGTTAGTTATTGCTTCAGCTGCGACTGATAAATAATGTTTCATTTTCATAAGTTCAGTATCAACTTCAAATTGCCCAGATGCATTTGTCCCTTTGATAGTGATTTTCTTGATTTTTCCTGTTGCCTTGTTTCGAGAATTATCAAATAGGCTTGTATCAGATTATCAGGAAATCTTTTAGCACCTTTGGGGCGTTTAAGACATATTTCAACTTCATCAGCAATATCATTTCTTCCAGCAAACATCATAAAATCATCCTTGATATCTTCTTTGCTGACTACCAGTTTCAACACGGACATAGTTTTCGCCTTTTTAATCGATGAAAGAAAATCCTCTCCTGGCATGATCTCATATGATATTGAGTAATGATATTTGTCGTCAGTATCTTCGTTGTAGTTAATGAATTGAGTGTTTAAATAGTCAACGATACAGTTTAATGTTATGCCATAATGATTACTTTCATAAACCGCAAGAAAGCGATACTCACCGGTGTTATAACGAATACACAAATGTGTCTTTTCTTCATCGCCATCTTGCTGACGCTTGCGGGTACCCAGTTCAGTCATTGTTTCGGTATCTATTTCATTTCGAACATGATTGTATTTTGCGGACTTAAAAATAATATTGTAGTTTCCATTTTTCAAATCCTCAAATGAATCAAGCCATACAACCTTTTCCGAGCTTGTGATGTCTTTCTTCCTATCGGTTAGATTTTTGCGGTAATGTATGGTAATAATTTTGAAAACGAATCAACTATTTGTTGCATATCGTAAAGGGATGAATCGTTACTATCCTTTTGCTTTGAGATTGTAAGATAATAAAAGTAAATCGGAACATTTTTCCTTGGTTCTTGACTACTCATTTTCTATCTCGCCTCCCTTATAAGATATCAGATAGCAGTTTCCAACTGTCACTTTTTATATCGTCAGAATATGTTTCTGTACAAATGCAAAGTTCTCCACTTTGCTTATCCTGTCGAACAATGCCACCAAGCAGCTTATATTTTTCGGTGTAAGATTTTAAAACTCCAAACTTTTTGGCAGTATACTTATCAATATCCTCACTGTTACCCGTTTTAGTAAACCGCCTTTTGTTTCTATTACCCATATGCTACCATCTGAAGCGCCGACAATATAATCTGGGTAGAATGACTTTTGCTTCCCAAAATTATCGGTATACACAATAGAAAAATACTCGATCCCTTTATCTCCGTTTTTGTAAAACCATCGAATATTAGGACTGTTTTCACAATAGCGTTCAAAAAGTTTTTCGGGTAAAGAACGATTTTCAGCAGAAGATAGATATCCCTTGTATACATTCTTTGAGTATTCGATTTGTGACTTTGCAGTTCCGTCATAGGTAAAAATCATTTCCAATGGAAAACCAATTGGCTTCTCAGTTGTTTTGGGTATTGCTAAAGACAGCTGGAGCGACTCATCTGCCATAGCGTCTCTCACATCATCAACCAATAAGTGTTTGTTGTTGATGATAAAAGCGTATAGTTCTCTTGTCCCGATTTTGAGAATCTTTGTTTCACAGCGCAATCCATCAAGAAAAAGTTTACGCATGATGGTATTTATGTTGTTGTAGTCCAGATTTACTTTATAACCGATTTCGGCAACACAATGATGGTATTCTTTTCCGTGCTTATGTGTGTTCAAAGACTCATGGATAGAAATATCATTTAATTCAGCGATATTCTCTTTTGATAAAGTACTCACCGAACCAGACTTAGTATAATCGATAATATCCTCTGAAAATGAATAACCATGAGCCTCTAATAGGGCTTTGTTTTTAGAAGTATCTTTTGTGATATGGTATTGTTTTTCAAAGTATTTATAAATCACCTTCAGTGACAATTTGGCATCACGGGGATATGGCACATCGGTTTTATATTCACTGATGATCTCGAAAGAACGATATTCAGGTTTAAGGAACACTTTGTAAGCGTCAAGAGCTCCTTTGCCTAAGCTTAGTTTTACACTTTCTGTGAATTTCTCATCCAATGTGTACAGATAACAGCTATCAAGCAGGTCGCTTCCATAATGCTTTGCTTCGGGCATACGGCGGATTCGCCCAATGGTTTGAATTTCAAAGACCTCGCTCATGTTATCGCGCAGTTTAACAAGAATCTGTGCTCGAGGACAATCCCAACCGGTAGCCACAGCCTGTTTGATTATAACTGCAATTGGTGTAGCATTAGGCTCTTCGATACCTTCAAGATTCTGTTTTTTTTCTGATAGCCATACCGCAAGCAGATTATTTTCGTAGGTGATTCCCTTACTTTCAAAATATTCCTCGACTCTGTCAAGAAGGGCATCTGACTTGTTCGGAATTTGCACAATTATAAGGGGATTGATTTCAGCATTTCGATTTAAATACTCTGAGTGCAATTCCCTCTGCTTGGCGATCGCTTTATCAAGCAAATATGTAATTTGATCATCAACGCTGATATGTTGCTCAAAGTTTTCGTTGATGATGAGCAGCTTCTTTATTAGACCTTCCGCAATAACATCTTCTTCGGGAATATCGATTAAAATGGCATTCTTATAATTTTTAGGCGTAGCAGAACAGCGGATTATTTTATCTGAATGAAACAGCTCAATAATATCATCCGCTTTGATTGTATCGTTTTGATGGGACTCATCAACAATAATTTTAAAGCACAGCCCGTTATCAAGAGCATTGCGTATGTGTTCGATAAAGTTTGTGCGTTCGCTGTCTTTTAATGCGTTATTGCCTTTCTTGGTCAGCTTTTCCCAGTTAATAAAGCAAGCGTCGTTTTCTTCAAAACCAGCAGTCATAATATCTGGAAGCAATTTTTGTTTGACTTCCGTGTATATATCGATCCATTTTCTCTTTACTTTGTTCCTCAAGGTTGCCTTTGCCGGGAGTAAGCCAAATAAACACCGTTTTATGATTACTTTTTAAATACTCATCCATAAAATGAGTGAGTATAATGGTCTTTCCGCTTCCCGTACAGCTTTTGAGAATAATATCTCTATTCGACTGTTCCATCGCTTCAGTTAAATCGGCGATAGCTTTATCTGAAAATTCGCAAGGGTAATATCCATTTTTTAGCCCTCCAATTCTTTGTAATAGTAGTCAGGAATGATATTTACTGTTATCTTCCTATCTTTTATAGCTTGTGCTTGCTGGGCATCCATCAAAATATCGTGCCCTAAGTATAATTTCTGGCATTTTGTATTGTTTTCAAGTTGAGAAATAAAATCGTCAAGTTCTTCTTCGGTCAGCACGATAGCAATTTCTGCATTACCCGTGAAATTCACGCCGTTTTCAAGCTCAACAAGTTCACGGATATGCTTTAACAATTCGTCCGCATATTCGTAATACAGACGCTCGGAAATGGGAGCGTACTCCACCTTGTAATATTTCAGGCTGGCGGCGTATCCCTCCTTGTCAATCACACGCTTGATGCGCTCATATGTAACATCACGGCAAATATTATTTTCGTTATTGGTACAGAGAATAAATTTGCGGTTGCTGTCTTTGTTGTTAGCATTGAAATTCATAACAGCATGTCCTGTTGAGCCGCTACCAGCAAAAAAGTCAAGAACGATACCCTTGTTGTTTGAACCTATCTGAATGATACGCTCAAGCAAACGAATAGGTTTAGGTGTGTCAAAAGGAATGATACCCTCAAATATTGCTTTTAATTCCTTTTTTGCTTCATCGGTATGACCGACTTCGTCATACATCCAATAATTTGTAGCTATCCTTCCACCAACAGAGTCTGCATATACTTTTCTACGAATACCACCTTTACCAGCGCTTGTAAAATAAAAGCGTGGCCAAGGACCGCTATCATACACAGCTTTGGCTATTGGATATGATTCCTCGAAAGATTTCGCCAATACTATGGCCTTAACATTTTTTTTAACATCTGAAGTAGCTACACCGCAAATTTCAGCTCGCTTTTCATCATCGTGCAAATCTTCAAGTTTATATTCGCACCAACCGTTCATGTATTCCAACATCTGCTCTTGCTATAACGCCAATGTGCAGTATTGTTAGGATAAAGAAGTTTGCCAGTCAGGGGATGTTGAATAGCGTAAACCATACCTTGGTGAGTTTTTGCATCGGAGGCAATAGGAGAGCCACTCATCCACTTACAACGGTCACCATCAGGATTTTTATAAGAAGCATCCATTTTTTCTGTGCGTGGTAGTTTACTTGGTTGCCATGTCTTTTTTTTGCTATATACTAAAATGTGTTCTACTTCTAATGGAATTCCTTTTGAGTCATTACGGATGGAATATGTTCTTTGCCAAGAAATGTTAGCAATAAAGCAATTTTCACCAAAAATGGTGTCACATAAGAGCTTAAGTGCAGCCTCTTCATTATCATCTACGGAAATAAAAATCGCACCATTATCACTCAAAAGTTTTCGTGCTATATAAAGCCTTTGGTTTATGAAAGAAGTCCATTTAGAATGAGAAAATGTATCGTTTTTATCTACAAAAGCGTCATCGTAAATGAAATCTTTATTTCCCGTATTATATGGTGGATCTATGTAAATAAGGTCAATTTTCCCTTTGTGCGTCTTTTCAAGCAATTTAAGAGAAGCAAGATTGTCTCCCTCAATGAGAAAATTCATCTGTCCACCATTATCAATGAACAAGTCTTTATCTTCCGTCAGTACCGGCGTATGGGTATCCAGTACTTCGTCGATTTCCTCACGATGCTCCCTCAAACACAAGACCATATTTCTTACCATTCACATCTTTTTCAAGGTCGGAAAGATAGGAAAGCAGATTACCTGTATTCTCATCCTGCGGTGCAGCAGAAATAAAGGTTCGGATTTCTTTTATTTTATTCAGCAAGTCCTCACGCTTTTGTTTTGATATATTTGTACTCATTTTATTCTCCTAAAACTCATCAGGTATTGTTTTATTAAAGGAAAGACGGTAACGCTTTTCAATAGCGCCAATTTCATTTTTAAATGATTTTCTAAACCGTTTCATTGCATTATCAAAGTTTAAATCTGACCACATTCCTTTAGATTCTTGACTTTTATATATAATGAAAGGAAGGTCCATTTTTGAAACTGCATCCAAATATTGATTACAAGCTTCGATCATATTGCGAATAATAGCAAGATCATCTTTCTTAAAATCGGCCTTTTCAGTAATCGCAACAAGCTGCTTTTTTATTTCTAAAACCGACTCCATACACCATTCTTTCTTTTCCATCTCAATGGGATTTATCAGTATTCTTTTTGATTCGAGATAAATCAGTAAAAAGGAAAATATATCTTTTTTAGATTTGGTTTTATTCCAAGAAATGCCGCCGAAGGGCAAACTGATACCATTTAGTTCGTATTTCATTTATATTCCTCCGATTGTTTTCCCATCAGCTTTGTCTGCGAAATATTTCTCTGCATAATTAACTCATAATAATATTCACTCTATCATATCCACTCGCCATCAGCGGCAGACCATTTTTCAGTAAACTCGTTACTTTTGACCGCCGCTGTAAACGGTTCTGTCAAAAACACCTTAATTGTTCTAAGCACTGTGCCGAAATCATCAGTTTTCGTATCAATCTTCCGACAGAATGCTTTCCACTTTTTCTGCATAGCTGAATCGTCTGCAAAGCTCATAACCTGTTCAAACTGTTCAATCGTAAAAGCGTGTCCACGATTTTCAAAAGTTTTATTCAGCGCTTCGGTGAGCACCTTGCCGTCAAAATCAAATTTATTGGCAAGATAGTAAATGTCGTAATAATCTTTCATTCGGCTGGAAAACTCCATCAGGCTCAAAATAGCGTCGAGTTTTTCCGCAACGGTGGTTTCAACTGAGTAGGTATTTACCGTTGGTGATTCAAACTCCGGAAGCTGCGTTGGTATCTGGCGCTTTTCCTGTTTCGGAACAATGACATCTCCAACACCGAAGTCAATGCTAAATGGCGTTCTTGTGTTTTTGATACGGGCAACGATAGAGGCGCCAATTCCCGCATACTTTTTAGCGACGGCAATAGGTGCAACATCCTTAATCTCAAAGGTTACAAAATCATTGCCGGTAGGGACTGTTATGATTTCTTCCAGAAGAGACTTTAATTGCTCCGGCGTGTTTGGTATCTGCCGAAGTAAAAAGTCCACATCCACCGTTACTCGACTGTCAAAGTCAGTCAAGGAATAAAGAAACAGCCCGCCTTTCAACACAAGATTTTCAGCATATTTGGATTTCTCCAAACGGCGGAGAAATTCTTCCTGACAAAAAAGCTGCAAGCAGAGCTGATAACTCCTGCCGCTTTCAGCAGCTTTATTTTTCAGCCGTGCAAGCACGGAAGCAGCAATATCAGCCATTAAGCAGCACCTCCATCACATCCATCAATTTTTTATAAACCCGCATTTTCTTTGCGTAACTTGAAAGATTGCTCAGATTCTTCTTTTTATCGGTAGCATAGGCATTGAGCGCCTTATTAAACATTTCGTTGTCCAGCTTTGTGCGGTATTTGAAACAGTCGCAAATGGTGCGTTCCCGATCATAAACAGCAAGCTGCACTCCATTAAAATCCCCACTTATTTTTCCGATTTCAAACAAGGTAGGCTGTACAAAATACACCTTTGTCGCCAAAGAATCTATATGCAGCCTTGTCCGTGAGAAGGTGCGGGGGACGGCAATTGACCATTGCCGGGGCGAAAAGTCGCTGTAACCATAATAAAACAGCGCCGATTCCACACATACGACGCTTTCGGGAAGGAGAGAGGCAAGTACCTGTTCTTCCTTTATATCTTCCTGCTCAGCGAGCTGGTAATAGCCATGTCTGACACGCTCGATATATCCCTCTTTGCATAGGTTGGCTACATCATAGTTGGAAAGCCCTTCGGAGACAAAATCAGCGGTTTTTGCAATGCCGTCGTTGTTATTTATTATGTTTTTAATGGTTTCCTTTTTGTCCACTTGTTCACCAACTTTCAAGCCACAGCTTATTGATACTGTGTTCGGAAAATATTATACCATAGAAGCGTCCCAATATCAACAATTTTTAAAACACAGATATAAGATATTGTGAAATTAAAATTTGAAATTTTATTGCAATATAACTTGAAATCTGCTACAATATTTTTGGACGAGATGATATTGCTCCGTGCTAAGGAAGGCAAGTGTTATCAATCCTGATAACAAACTGATAACATTAGCCCATATAGGCAGGATAATATGGATACATCAAATAATCAAGAGCACCACGAATATGACAGAGAATAATCTCTAAACAAAATTGATTAGGCTTTGTCGAGTGGGAATAAGCACAAAGATCCCGGAAACCTTGATACAAAAGGTCCCCGGGATTTTATATTTGAAAAGCGTAACAAAAACGTAGCATCTTTTTGGAAAAATTCGCTTTTATGCGGGTTTGCGGATGCCGCCCGGATTGCGAAATCATTTTTGCAATACTTTTATAACACCTTGCAAGCAACAAGCATTTTGTAACAGACGAAATAGTTGCAAGCGGTTTTGCGGTAAAATGAATCATAAGCAAATCGATTTCAGCCATCGCGGTTGAAATCCGATTTTTATTGCAAAGCAACGAGGTTTCGGGGTACGCTGAAGCGGATCGGGTTCCTATTTTGAATGTACCTATGTAAATCTTATAGCCTTTCAGTATAGTGATGACACGAAGCAAACGGAACGAGTATCCGGCCAATGTTGATCAATAAGCTGTGGGTTTATTCTTTTGGCTGGCGGAGAGTCTAATAGAAAATGAAGGCATTACTGAGCAACGAAAGGCTGAAAATCCGATGCTTTGGATATAGCAAATGAAATCAATACCCCCATAGTTGAGCACAAGAAATTGTAGCTCATGCAATAGTCCACCGATCACATGGGCGGGTAGAGCTGCCGGGTTCTGCCTATCTTTCTGTTTTGATGTAACACGTAATCGCCACAAAAAGAAAACGAAAATTTATTTGCCATCATTTTAAGATACCAACCGCATGTATCTTGACAGGAAGAGCTACGTCTGATACAATACATACCAAAAGTATGTTAAAAAGGGGAGCGAGTGATGGCACGAAACAAATATCCGGAGGTAACGGTCGAACGGATCTTAGATGTATCGCAGCGCCTTTTCTTAGAAAAGGGGTATGACAATACAACGATTCAGGATATTGTTGATGAATTGGGCGGCTTATCAAAAGGCGCGATTTATCATCACTTCAAGTCCAAAGAAGAAATTATGGACGCAGTAGGTGACAGAATGTTTTTTGCGAACAATCCCTTTGAAGCTGTTCGCAAGCGTTCCGATCTGAATGGCCTGCAAAAGCTACGGGAGGTAGTTAGGCTGAATCAGTCAGACGAATCCCGCACCGACATGACTGTCCAATCGATTCCGATTACAAGAAATCCCCGGATTTTGGTGGAAATGATTGATTCCAACCGTCGCATTTTAACGCCATATTTTTTGGAACTGATAGAAGAAGGCAATCAAGATGGTTCCATACATACGGAATATGCTCATGAGATTGCGGAATTGCTTCCGTTGCTTACCAGCTTATGGCTGCTGCCATCAGTGTTTCCGGCTACAAAAAAGCAGATGAGGCGTAAATTTTATTTTCTCGGCGATATGCTGGAGAAGATGGGCGTCCCTCTGATGGACGATTCTCTTTATATTTTAGTGGATCAATTTTTTGATCAGATTCCTGAGTAAACATAGAATTGCCGAGAGGCAATTTTATTTTTAAAATATACATTCATTCGGGCGGTATTATAAAAAATACGTTTTTAGCCTAATTTACATACCGACGGATGGTATTATAAGCGATTTTCTTTCTAAAGTATTGGAGGTAATATTTATGACTGAAAAAGAATTTGATCAAAAAGTGGAAGATATGGCTGCACGGTTTGAACGTGGGATAGAAGCCTCAGCGGCTAAACTCGAGAAAGGAGTAACCCACAAATACGGCGAGAGCGCCTGTTCCGATTTACCATAAGAGGAATTTTCATAGCTGCCGAAATTGGACTGCTGATCGGTGGAAAAAGCCTTGTGGAAAAAGGACATAGAACTGCCGCAATCTGGTGTGTGGCCTTGGGCGCTGTGGGTTTTGCGGCGGAGCTGCTGCGAATCCTTGCATGCAGGAGGGAAAAATGAAACAAAAATTTTTTAACCCGTAATTTTATCCTTTTGATTTTTGGGCAGGTTAGTTCGCTGATCGGGAATTTCACACTGAAATTCTCCCTTTCCATGTATGTGCTGGAGCAGACAGGCTCCGCGTCTGTTTTCGCGGGGCTTCTGGCTATGGCTCTGCTTCCTACCATTTTGCTCTCACCCTTTGGCGGTATCCTTGCAGACCGGGCAAACCGCCGCAACATTATGGTGGCACTGGATACCCTTTCCGGCCTATCCGTATTGGTTGCCTGCATTGTCATGCCTTTCGGCCACGATATTCTTATAATCGGGATTCTGTTGGTAATTCTCTCGATACTGGGAGCTTTTGAATCTCCTACGGTGCAGGCATGCATCCCGCAAATGCTGTCCGGGGATCATATTGTAAAGGGCAATGCGGTTATCAATCAGGTGGCGGCAATTGCCTCGCTGATTACTCCCTTCTTGGGAAGTGTATTTTACACGACATTTGGGATACAACCGGTATTTTATGCGGCAATGCTTTGCTTCTTTGTGACGGCGCTTTTTGAATGTTTTATCCGGCTGGATGATAAAGAGCCGAAACACAAGATGAAGATTAGGGCGATGGTAAAGGAAGATTTCTCGCTCAGTATGCGCTTTTTGTGCCGAGAACAGCCTGGTATTCTGAAGCTGCTTCTGCTGGCTGCACTGGTGAGCCTGTTTGTAGCGGGTACGGCTGTGGTAGGCTTTCCCTATTTGGTGCGAACAGTTTTGGGGCTTTCCGCCGAGCATTATGGTGTGGCTGAAAGCGCAATGGGGATTGCCGCAATTCTTGGAGGCCTGTTTGTGGCGGTGCTGGCAGGGAAGCTACGGCTGCGCCATCTTGCTGGCGTTTTTTTGTCCTTTGGAATCTGCCTGATTCTTTGCGGGATTGCCTTCTGGCTGCCGGTGGACGCTTTTACACAGTATATCATTTTGCTTTTGATGTTCTGTGCCTGCCAGTTTGGATGCAGTATTTTCTCCACCTATGCAATTTCCACGATTCAGGGGAGGACGCCGGAGCGCTGATGGGCAAGGTAATGTCCTATGTGTTCACCCTTTCCATGTGCGCACAGCCGATCGCAGATGGTTTACGGGGCATTATTCGACCTGTTTTTTGACCGTGTCTACTGGGTGCTGGTTCCAAGTGGAATTTTTGTTTGCGTGATAGGATTCGCTTCGGCTGGTTTTTTTCAGAATTTTGAAAAGCAGGAAGCTTCTGCCCACACCAATCGTTAGAAGATAGAGAGAATATCGGATGAAATTATATTAGAACGAAAGGATCGGGAGCCCCTCGCCTTTGATGATATACTGTTGAAAGTAAGGCGCTGCTTACAGAAAAAATCTTGTAGTCAGCGCTTTTTAAGCTTCGCTTTCTGCTGTTTCCAAATTGCTTTGCAGCGTGTTTAAAAACAGCTCTGATGCTTTTGTGAGCACCTGGTATTTCTTCCAAACCACGCACAGTCCAGCCTGTAGGGTAGGGATTAAGGGGCGAAAGCAGAGGTTGCCACCCTGTGTGTTGATAATTTTATCCAGCGTAATGGCGTAACCAAGCCCTCATCCACCAAGATTGATCCGTTATAAAGCAAACTATAGGTTGCCACGATATTCAGATCGGCTTCCTCCCGCTTCAGCCACATAGACAGGGCGCTTCCCGCTCGGTGCTGGCGAGAGAGAATCAGCGGCTTATCCCATAAATCCTTTGGGCCTATGGCCTCTTTCTTGGCCAATGGCGCATCTCGGCGCATTAACACCCCCCAAGTGTCTTTTTGAGGAATACGCAGGTATTGATATTTGGATAAATCCTTTGGATCAAAAAGCAGGCCAAAGTCGATCAATCCCTTGTCCAGCTCCTCCGTAACATTCGCGGAATCCCCACTGGAGATATGAATACGGATTTGTGGGTGCTCCTGCTGTATTTGGCCGGCTGCCCTTGCAAGGTGGCGAATGGCATCTGTTTCTCCCGCGCCGATATGGATATCTCCGGCGATTGCCTCGTCGTTCAGGGTGATTTCCCGTTCTGCTTTCTGCACTAGATTAACGATTTCTTCGGCCCGCTTGCGCAAAATCATGCCCTCCTCCGTGAGGGTGATTTTGCGGTTCCCGCGGAGGAAAAGCTGCTTTCCCAATTCTTCCTCCAGGTCTTTCAGCTGGCGGGAGAGAGTGGGCTGTGATAGGTGCAGGTATTCGGCCGCTCCGGATACGCTCTGTTCCCTTGCCACAGCGAGAAAGTATTGCAGCACACGTAATTCCATCATTCATCTATCCTTTCGCAGGGGCTGGACTTCGTCTGGTTTTGACAAAGCCAATGTTCAGTGTGAAAAAGTATGACTTTTGTGTAAATCGAGCTCTTGTTGTGTGTAGTATAGCACATATTGATATAGATAAAAAGCATAGTTTGATATCTAATATAAGTATTTGCTATTTCATAACGCCCTGTATTATACTGGATATCGGAAAAAATACAGCGTTTTGCGGGGTGAATGAGATCAAAAAGACGGTAGCGTTTTTGTGGATAGCAGGTTTGCTCTTTTTGATGTGTGGCTGCGGTAGCCGCCAGGCACCGCAGCCGGGGGCGTCTATTGCCGCGATTGGAAACAGCGAACAATCGGCTTTGCAGGAAACCATCAGCGGACCGGAGAAAATGCCTAAAACAGAGGAGAATAAGCCAATGAAAATTCAGGTGCAGGCAGGCGAGCACGTTATTGTGTATGCATTAAACAACAGCCGCGCCGCCAAAGAATTGTATGCACAGCTGCCTTTGCGGACAACTGTAGAAAATTTTAGCACCAATGAAAAGGTGTTTTATCCGCCGCAAAAACTTTCCATCGCCGCGCGCCGTTCGTAGATGCGCAAAAGGGAACGCTGGCGTATTATGCTCCGTGGGGCGATGTGGTGATGTTCTATGACAAGGGAAGCGGCTTGTATGAACTGGGGAGAGCGATTTCCAGCATTGATGAAATTGAAAAGCTTGCAGGCGCGATCACTGTGACGGCGGTTGATTGATTTCGGCAAGAAAGGCTCTGTATTGATAAGCTTATAATCAGGGCCTAATCGGCTTGCAAGAGGCACATTATCAGAAGGCTGGCTCAAAATTTTTCTGCGCCAAAACCATCTAAGTGAGGAGTGGCCATAACAATGAAATTCATAGAAAACCAAACCTTTGATAGGGAGCGTGCGCTTTATGGGGAGCGGAATCTCCATTTGAAGCGGTGCACCTTTGACGGCCCGGCAGATGGCGAAAGCGCCTTAAAAGAGTGCTGCGGCATTCAGGTAGAGGACTGCTTGTGTAATCTGCGCTATCCTTTTTGGCATGACCATGGCCTGAAGATCAGCGGCACTGAGCTGACGCCCCATTGCCGCGCCGCGCTGTGGTATTCGGATCATGTGGAGATCACTGGAAGTAGGCTCCACGGAATCAAGGCATTGCGAGAATGCAGCGAGGTCACCATGGAGGACTGCCGCATCGTTTCGGCTGAATTTGGCTGGTGTGTGCGGAAACTAAAGATGCTCCGCTGCTCCGCGAGAGCGAATATTTTATGATGCGCTCGGAGGACCTGCAATTTTTTGATGTGCGGCTCAAGGGAAAATACTCCTTTCAATACACAAAAAACATGACCTTGGAAAACTGTGTGCTGGATACGAAGGACGCTTTCTGGCATGCCGAACAGGTAACGGTAAAAAACAGCATCATCAAGGGCGAATACCTAGCCTGGTATTCCAGTGGGGTAACGTTTATCCACTGCACCATCATTGGTGCACAGCCCTTCTGCTATTGCAAAAATTTAAAACTGGTGGATTGCAAAATGGTGGATACTGACCTCTGCTTTGAAAAGTCGGAGGTCAACGCAACCATCACCACGCCGGTGATCAGCATAAAAAATCCACTTTCCGGCACAATCTGTGCCCCCTCTGTGGAGAAGATCATAATGGACGACCCAAATGCAGCAGGGAAAATTGTGCTTGAGGAGCAAGAAAACGGCAAAATGGAAAGCAAGCCCTGCGCTTGAGCAAGGGGCGACGAGCAATTTTCATGTTCCATCTTAGCCGTCCACAGGACAAAAGTGATAAAAGGTATCTTATAGAAAGAGGGATTTTAAATGAGCAAGAATGTTTTGGTGATATCAACCAGCCCCCGCAGGAATGGTAATTCCAAGCTGTTGGCAGATGCATTTGCCAACGGCGCAAGGCAGGCTGGCAACAGCGTTGAAAATATTTCACTCCATGATAAAACCATCTGCTTTTGCAAGGGCTGCCTTTCCTGCCAAAAATCACAACGGTGCGTGATTCATGATGACGCAGATACTATTGCACAAAAAATGCGCGCCGCTGATGTGCTCGTGTTTGCTACCCCAATTTATTATTATGGGATGAGCGGACAGATGAAACGATGTTGGATCGTGGCAATCCCCTATATGCTTCTGACTATGCTTTTCGGGAGGTTTATCTGCTGGCCGCCGCGGCCGAGGAAGAAGAGCATACAATGGATGGCGCGGTCAACGGCCTGAGAGGCTGGCTCGCCTGTTTCCCCAAGGCACGCCTGGCAGGAACGGTGTTTGGAGGCGGCGTGGATGTGGCGGGCGCCATCAAAGAACACCCCGCTTTACAAAAAGCTTATGAAATGGGCATGGCGGTTTCGAATGGCTGAACGATTAGATCCGTGGGGTGGCTTCTACCAAAACCTGATTGACGCCGGGTGTAGCCAAGCGACGGCACAGCAATGTGTGGCTTTGGCGAGAGGCGAAAAAAAGGCCGATCTACTGCGGCTTCTTTCCCATCATCGAGCGGCTCTGCTGGATGCTGTGCATGCAAACCAGAAAAGGATTGATTGCCTCGATTATTTGCTTTATCGAATCGGCAAAGAGGGCGCGGATAGAAGATAAATGCTTCTGCTCCAAAAAGCCTTTTACATTCCCGATCGCTACTCCCGGTGTACACCGAGGGTGGCAATAAGAGATTGCTTGAAAGCGCGCGCTGTAACTTGATTTTCCGCGTTATATCGGTTATAATGAAAAAAATTAAAGTAGAAATAGATGATGCTGAAAATCGGATGAACCATCCTGCATGGATGATTCAGATTGTGCAAATACCACGAGCAAAACGCCTATGAAAGCGCACGGTTTGCAGGAGTGGGTGCGAATCATCTTTTCAGAATGACCCCGGAGCACCGCAAAGGTGCGGCGCCCGGGGGTTTTTCCGTGGTTGTGGAAGAAATGGTGGGGAAAGGCGAACGTTTTTCCTTGCAGAGAAAGGTTGGTCATATGAATGAGCATGCAGCAGATCGGTTTTGACAACGACAAATACCTCAAAATGCAGTCCGAGCATATTCAGCACCGGATCGCACAGTTTGACAACAAACTATATTTGGAGCTGGGTGGTAAGCTGTTTGATGACTATCACGCCTCGCGTGTGCTGCCTGGATTCAAGCCGGACAGCAAGATTAATATGCTCCTTAAGCTCAAAGAGCAGGCTGAAATCGTGATCGTGATCAACGCCGCCGATATCGAAAAGAGTAAGGTGCGCGGCGATCTCGGCATTACCTATGACGCGGATGTGCTCCGCCTCATTGACGCTTTCCGCGGCGTGGGGCTCTTTGTGGGCAGCGTTGTCATCGCCCAATATGCCGCGCAGCCGATGGCGGATAAATTTCGCAATATGCTGGACAAGCTCGGCGTGCCGGTCTACCTGCATTATCCGATCGAGGGTTATCCAAACAATATCCCCCTCATCGTCAGCGAAGAGGGGTTTGGCAAGAATGAGTATGTTGAAACCAGCCGCCCGCTGGTGATCGTCACGGCGCCCGGCCCCGGCAGCGGGAAAATGGCGACCTGCCTTTCCCAGCTCCTATCACGAGCACAAGCGGGGGATTAACGCCGGTTATGCCAAATTTGAAACCTTCCCGGTGTGGAACCTCCCGCTGCGCCATCCGGTCAATTTGGCGTATGAGGCTGCAACGGCCGACTTAAACGACGTTAATATGATCGACCCCTACCATTTGGAAGCCTATGGCGAAACCACTGTCAATTATAACCGCGATATTGAGGTTTTTCCCGTGCTGAATGCCATTTTTGAGCGCATCGCGGGGGAGAGCCCCTATAAATCGCCCACGGATATGGCGTCAATATGGCTGGCAACTGTATCATAGAGGACGATGTTTGCCGCCGTGCCTCCGAGCAGGAGATCATCCGCCGCTATTACCACGCTCTGTGCGATCAAAAGCAGGGCCGGTGGATGAAGCGGCTGTTTATAAAGTGGAGCTTTTGATGAATCAGGCAGGCGTTTCAACGCATGATCGCGCCGTTGCCTCCTCCGCGCTCGCCCGCGCGGAGGAGACAGGACTGCCTGCCTCCGCGATCGAGCTGCCGGACGGACGCATCATCACCGGCAAAACTTCCCCGCTGCTCGGCGCATCCGCCGCTGTGCTGCTCAACGCGCTGAAAGCGCTCGGCGGCATCCAACACGACATTTTGCTGATTTCCCCTATTATTATAGAGCCGATTCAAAATTTGAAAACCAAGCATTTGGGAAATCATAACCCCAGGCTGCACTCCGACGAGGTGCTCATCGCTCTGTGCATCAGCGCGGCGACGAACCCAACTGCCGAACTCGCCATGAAGCAGCTAGCAAAGCTCAAGGGGTGTGAAGCGCATTCCTCGGTGATTCTCTCGCAGGTGGATGATTCCGTTTTTCGCAAGCTGGGGATGAACCTGACATGTGAGGCGCGATATCAAAGCCAAAAACTCTACCACAAATGACCCAATGAAGGCCCGGCTTGTCTGGCTGCTCTTCATTCTGATAGAATCAGTCAGGCGGCCGCCAAGCGTTCAGCTTTGCGGCCGCCTCTCTTTTCA